>OHXZ01000046.1_pt1 | contig 55561 bp, 50 predicted proteins | sample 1580021 | NCBI WGS metagenome assembly OHXZ01 (sample SAMEA3882520, study PRJEB24775) | human gut metagenome | biome: human-associated habitat; feature: intestine environment; material: feces | place: Netherlands | collected 2009/2010
ATGGTATATGTGATGAATCTGATCTTAAAGTTCACTCCATCCGCACAGACTGCATACGGACTGTTCTATAAAGTACAGCAGTTTGTATTATTCCTTGCATTCGGACTGCGTGATGCGATCACACCGATCATTGCGTTTGCTTACGGAATGGGAAGTAAAAAGCGGATTAAGGACGGAATTAAATACGGTCTCATCTATACAGCGGTCCTGATGATTTTTGGGATTATCATCACAGAGGTTTTCACGGGAGCATTTGCAACACTGTTTAATGCCGGACCGTCCAGAACATATTTTATTGGAGCAATGAGAATTATTTCCATTAGTTTTATTTTTGCGGGAATCAATGTGGCATATCAGGGAATTTATCAGGCGTTAGACGGCGGCATGGAGTCACTTGTGATCTCACTGCTCAGACAGCTTGTGCTCATATTGCCATTAGCAGGAATATTCTCTGTGTTTGCCAGAAATGGTCAGATGGGAGTTTCACTGATCTGGTGGGCATTTCCGATAACAGAATTTGTATCGTGTCTGGTGGGCTATGTATTCTTAAAGAGGATCAGAAAGAATAAAGTGGAAAGTTTAGGTTAGGAGGAAGCAGTGATGTCAAAGAAAATCATTACAATCAGCAGAGAGTTCGGGAGCGGCGGTCGTTTTATCGGCGAAGAAGTGGCAAAGAAACTGGGAATGAAATACTATGACAGGGATATCATCGGACAGATTACAGAAAAGTCGGGATTTTCACCGGAATACATTCAGGAAAATGCGGAATTATCTCCAAAGAAAGGATTGTTCGCATATGCTTTTGCCGGACGCGATATTACAGGAAAATCGGTGGAAGATATGGTATATGAAGTGCAGCGAAAAGTGATTTTGGAAATCGCAGAAAAAGAAAGCTGTGTGATCATAGGGCGGAATGCAGATTTTATCTTAAATGACAGAGATGATGTGTTAAATGTATTTATACATGGAGATAAGGCAGAAAAAGTAAAGCGAATATGTAAATTATATAATGTTACGGAAGCGGATGCCCTGAAAATGATGGTAGATATTGATAAAAGACGTATGACAAATTATCGTTTTTACACAGACCGGAAGTGGGGAATGGCAGGCAATTATACGTTGTCTTTGAACAGCTCTGAGCTGGGATATGATATGTGTGAGAAAATAATAATGGATTGTGCAACACTATAGGAATCAGGGACAGAATAACTCAAAAGGGTTATCCTGTCCCTGATTTAATGAGTATTAAATGTTAAAAAAGCATTACATATAGTCCATCATATCAGTTTCATTTTGTGCTATACTGGTTTATATTATTTCCCTAATCTGTATTTTCCATTATCCGATTTTAGAATGCCCTGTGGGACGATATGCACAAGGGAAAACAGGAAAATCCCAATCAGGATTTACGGAGGTAAAATGAAACAATTTTTGGAAAAAGTCAGGACAGTACAACGGCAATCACTCCCAAAACAAATCATAGCAACAACAGGGGTGGTCCTGTTGGGCTTTGCCCTTGGAGTATTACAAAAATGGATGGATGGTTCTTCCGATAATCTGTTTCCGGTGTGGATACAACAACTGGATATCGGAAATTATTTTGGACGCCTGGCAATATGGATTTTATTGGCGACCATTATTTCTGTGTATTCCAAATCTCCATTAAGAGCATCCGTTAATACTTTTCTGTTTTTTATCAGTATGTTGGCAGGGTATTACCTCTATTGCAATTGTGTTTTAGGTTTCCTGCCAAGGACGTATATGAGGATATGGATATTCATGTCTTTTGCATCGTTTTTTATGGCATATATATGTTGGTATGCAAAAGGTGAAGGGATCATTGCGATTCTGATATCCGCTGTGATCCTTGGCGTATTATTTGCTCAGGCATTTTGTATTACACAGGGATTTTATGTGTTTCATTTTATGGAGGTTATCACATGGATCATTGGTGTGATTATCATGTGTCGAAAACCAAAAGAGTTTGTTGCGGAGCTGGGACTATCCGTGATCATAGCATTTTTGTATCAATTAGTGATCCCTTATTTTGGGTAGAGGTAACTTACGCCGGCACTGTATTCGCAGAACGGCGTTTTTTACGTTATAGGAAATACCGTGTTACGTTAAAGTGTGAAAATTGTGTTTTCTATAGAGCAAAAGCCATTCGGGCGAAGCACACTGTTGTTCTCTAATTTTTACAATACAAATTGTAATTGAATCGTTAGAAACAGCACTTGCATCTCTCATTGAAACAAAAAATTTTTCGGAAATATCTATTAGTGAGTTGGTGAAAAAAGCAGGAATCGCAAGATCTACTTTTTATCGAAACTACGAGTGTAAAGAAGATATCATAAGGTTCTCTATCCGAAGAACCCTGAATGAATTTTCCATGCAATAAAATAAACACTTGTTAGATATTTATGGAACAGAAATGTCAGTGCAAGACAAAATACACTTGTTCGGACTTTCCAGTGCACAATATAATATTATTTTTAATCGGGTTCTTAACAGCAGCGATAATGAATCCTATATGAAAGCACTTAACAGGTATTTGCATAAAAATCGGTAAAAGGATAAGACTAAGTAGTAAAATGCGGAATGAAAATTGCGAAAAGTGCGGAATAGAAATTATGAAAAATGCGGAATAGAAACTATGAAAAGTGCGGAATAGAATTGACAAAATCAGAAATAGAAGGATATAATGATACAGAATCAGGAGGTGCAGACTTATGCTTACACCGGAGGGTTATAAATCCAGACTAGTGGAAAAACAATTTGATGAATATATGCAAACCTTTGGAGCGGTTTGTATTGAAGGACCGAAATATTGCGGTAAAACCTGGACAGCTAGAAGCAGGGCTAAGAGTGCAGCCTTTGTAGGAAATCCGGAAAATAATTTCCAAACGAGGACAATGGCACAGATCAGTCCTGATTTAGTATTAAAAGGAGATTTGCCGCGTTTGATAGATGAATGGCAGGAGGTTCCGTCGCTTTGGGATGCTGTCCGTTTTGAAGTTGATAAAGACAGCAGAAAAGGAAAGTATATTTTAACCGGTTCTGCAACACCAAACCATAAGGGGATTATGCATAGTGGAACGGCAAGAATCAGTAAAGTCAGGATGAATACCATGTCTTTATATGAAACAGGGGATTCTACAGGAGAGGTGTCATTAAAAGATTTGTTCTGTGATAACATGGAAAATAAAATTACGGGAGAGGTTACACTTGAACGTTTGATCTACTATGCGGTAAGAGGCGGATGGCCGGGAAATTTAGAAACACCGGAGAAAACCTGTGGAAAGTTGGCAAAGGAATATCTTAAAACAATTGTTGACGATGATATGTTTAGTGTGGACGGTGTAAAGAGAGATTCACGCAAAGTATGGTCATTATTGCATTCATTGGGTAGAAATGAAAGTACCTTAGCAGGTAATAGTACACTCCGAAAAGATATGGGAGCAAAGGATGAAATAGAAATTGACCGTGATACAATTTCTGATTATCTGGATATTTTTCAACGTTTGTTTATTTTGGATGATCAGCCGGCATATAATACAAATCTTCGGTCATCAAGAAGAATTTTAAAATCTGCAAAAAGACATTTTACAGATCCTTCTTTGGCAGTGGCGGCATTGGGGGCTACACCAAAGATGCTGCTCAATGATTTGAATACATTTGGATTTATATTTGAGAGCTTGTGTGAACATGATTTAAAAATATATGCTGAATATCATGATGCAAATTTGTTTCATTTCAGGGATGAAAGAGGGAATGAAGCAGATGCGATTGTTGAATTTCCGGATGGTACCTGGGGAGCATTTGAAGTAAAATTAGGAGCGAACCAGATAGATGCTGCAGCAGAAGAATTATTAAAACTAAAGTCAATTATGGAAAAAGAAGGAGATACGCCACCTAAACTTTTATGTGTTATATGTGGAATGTCTAATATGGCGTATAAGAGACCGGATGGGGTCTATGTTGTTCCAATTACGGCATTGAAACCATAGCAGCAGGAGAGTAGTTTTTATACAGTAGTTTGTAATGAAACCTACTCTCCCTGCCCCAGCCTTTCGACTGTCTCCACAAACCGCAAAACATCCTCAGGAGCATGGTTACTGTACAGCAGACCATAAGGAATGCTGTAATGCCAGTTGACCGGAATCGTTACTAAACCCGGATGGACATCCTGCCAGCATTCGATGGTGAGCAGGACATTTCCTGTCTCGGCACAGCGGTTAAACACCGACAGGTCGTAAAATTGCTGGGTATCTTCAATGTGGATCAGCGGGTGGTTCTTTTCTAAATCATTTCTTATAAAATCATTGACACCTGAATCACCGCGGCAAACCATCATCAGTGTTTCGCCATACAGATCCTTGATTTCAATGCAGTTTTTCGAGGCAAGGGGATGCTCCCTTGATACGGCGATCATTTTCTGATACCTTCCAAGCGGTAAAAAACGGCACAGGGAAAGCCATGCCTTCGAATCACAGACACCGATCAGAAAATCAAATTTTTCTCCAAGTTTTTCAATTTCAGATAAAATCCCTTCATGGTCATCCTCGAAAGGAACGAGATGCAGTTTGTAATCAGGAAAATTTTTGTTTACGCGGTACCACAGATCTATAAAAGGTTTTGCCGGATTTAATAGGGAAGTTCCGACACAAAAAGTCGTGTCATAGGTATGGGCAGCGGCATTTGCGGCAGCAATGGATTTTTTGGAATAGTCCATCAGGAATTTTGCATCCCGATAGATAACATTGCCGGCAGGAGTCAGGTGAACACCGGCAGGAGTGCGTTCGATCAACTGAAGCTGCAGATGCTGTTCTAAAGCGTTCATCTGTTTCATAACAGCAGTTGGTGAAATATAGAGCTGTGCAGCAGCCTTTGTAAAGCTGCCATAGTCGGCAACGGTAATAAATGTATCAAGCATAGGGTTATACATGGTATTCCTCCCAATATAGCATTAACTAATAGTTTATACCATAGTAACTTACCGGAGATTCCATGTCAAGAGGAGACATGTTATAGTAATGCTGAAAAAAGAAATGGAGGGATGAAAATGTCAAAAGAAATGGTAGCTTTTTATTCAAGAGCGGATGAAAACTATGTAAATGGCATGATCAAAACATTAGAAGTTGGAAACACAAAAGTAGCAGCCGATATCATTCAAAAGTTGACGGGCGCAGATATGTTTCAGATAGAACAGGTACAGCCGTATGCAAAAGGATATAATGATTGCATTGCCGAGGCACAGGAAGACCAGAAACGGGATGCGAGACCGGAATTAAAGGCTTATCCGGAGAGCATCGATGATTATGATGTGATCTATTTAGGCTATCCGAACTACTGGAGCACCATGCCAATGGCAGTTTTTACATTTTTAGAGCATTTTGATTTTAGCGGTAAAGTCATCAGACCATTCTGTACCCATGAGGGCAGTGGAATGGGCAGTAGCGTAGCCGATATCAAAAAACTGTGTACAACAGCAACCGTTGAGAACGGACTGGCAATTCATGGAGGTAGTGTTGCAAACTCAGAAAAAGAGATAAAAAACTGGGTAGTAGGAGGGAGATAATATAAGATGAATGAAACACAGGAAAATAAACAGATCACAGAACCAGGCAAAGAAGAATTTGAAAAAACAGATATTTTTGGCGTCGGAGCACCAAACAACGGATTTGCACAGTACTTTACAGGCAATTCATTTTTAAAACCACTGACAGAGCCTGGAAAATGTCCGGTATTTTTAGCAAATGTCACATTTGAACCGGGATGCCGGAATAACTGGCACATTCACCATGCAAAAGAAGGCGGTGGACAGATTTTGATCTGTACTGCAGGAAAAGGCTGGTATCAGGAATGGGGCAAAGAGGCAAGAGAGCTGAATCCGGGAGACGTAGTTTATATTGAGCCGGCAGTAAAACACTGGCATGGAAGCACGAAGGATTCCTGGTTTAGTCATATCGCCGTAGAATGTCCGGGAGTTGAGTGCAGCAATGAATGGTGCGAACCTGTTTCGGATGAAGAATATGGAAAGTTGAAATAGGAGGAAGCGAAAATGGCAGTAAAACAGACAGCAGGAAGAGATCAGCTTGGAGCATTTGCTCCGAAATTTGCAGAATTAAATGATGATGTATTATTTGGCGAGGTATGGAGCAGAGAGGACAAACTTTCTTTAAGAGACCGTTCCTTGGTCACAGTGGTGGCATTGATGGCACAGGGCTTAACCGATGAATCATTTCGCTATCATTTAATGAGTGCAAAAGCAAATGGGATCACAAAGGAAGAAATAGCGGAAATCGTAACACATGCGGCATTCTATTGTGGATGGCCAAAGGCATGGGCAGTATTTCGGATGGCAAAAGAAGTCTGGAATGACGAAAATGAATAAAATGGAGGAATAGTTGTGTTAAAAGAAACGTTTATGTTAAATAATGGAGTAAAAATCCCAAAACTTGGACTTGGAACATGGTTTATAGAGGATGACAAGGCGGCAGATGCCGTAAGAGAAGCGGTGAAATTGGGATATCGTCTGATTGACACGGCACAGGCATATGGAAATGAGCGTGGCGTGGGTGAAGGAGTAAGAACTTGTGGTATTCCACGTGAGGAGTTGTTTGTTGTATCAAAGGTTGCAGCCGAGCACAAGACATACGAAGAGGCAAAGGCTGGCATTGATGAAACTTTAGAGAAAATGGAACTCGATTATCTGGATATGATGATCATTCACAGTCCACAGCCATGGGCAGAGGTAAACCAGAGTGAAAACCGCTATAAAGAAGGAAACCGACAGGCCTGGAAAGCACTTGAGGACGCTTACAACGAAGGAAAGCTGAAAGCAATTGGTGTCTCTAATTTCCAGATTGAGGATCTTGAGAGCCTTATGGAAACAGCTAAGATTAAGCCGATGGTCAATCAGGTGCTTTGTCACATCAGTAATACTCCGACAGAACTCATTGAGTTTTGTCAGAAGAGCAACATTGCAGTAGAAGCATATTCTCCGATTGCGCATGGTGTTATTTTAAATCAGCCGGAAATCCAGACAATGGCAGAAAAATACGGTGTTTCTGTCCCGCAGCTTTGCATCCGTTACACATTGCAGCTTGGTGCGATTTCCCTTCCAAAGACTGCCAATCCGGAGCACATGAAGACAAATGCAGAGGTTGATTTCGAAATCAGCGCAGAGGATATGGAGATGTTAAAGAATTTCAAGGAGATTGCAGACTACGGAGAGAGCAGCGGATTCCCGGTTTACGGAGGAAAATTATAAGATGAAAAAACCATATATTATCTGTCATATGATGATTTCCATTGACGGAAGAATCGATTGTGCTATGACATCAAAATTGCGCGGTGTCAATGATTATTACACGACACTGGATGAAATCAGCTTGCTGATTGGCTCTGGAATTGACGGCAGGGGCGGTATGCCAGCCGTATTTGACGGACTTGAAATGCAGCTTGCTGTTACACCGCTCAAATTGATCGATGTAAAAAAATTTGACAGTGATGCGGTCTGGATCCGGTATCAGTGTCAGAAGTAAAACAGAATAAAATTTGCAAAGGGAACCCGTTACGATTTGTAATGGGTTCTCTTTCTTATACCCGAACGGGGCGATTATAGAGAAATTATGTTGGGATTATACCCGAACGGGATTACTATAATGAAAATCTATTGAAATTATACCCGAACGGGATTATTATAATGAATATGAGCATAATTGGAGATTATATAAAAGAGGAAAGAAAAAAAGCAGGTTTGACGCAGGAAGAGTTTGCACTTCGCTCCGGTCTGGGACTTCGATTTGTAAGAGAACTGGAACAGGGGAAGGAAACTGTGCGTCTGGACAAGGTCAATCAGGCACTTGCAATGTTTGGATGTGAGGCAGTACCAGGGCGGAAAGGAAGGTAAAAATGGAATCAGAGTATAGAAAAGGATATGTATATATTCAAAATCATCTGGCCGGAATTATTGCTGAAACAGAGGAAGGCTATACGTTCTCTTATACGGAGGAATATTTGAAACGGAAAGATGCAGTAGGCGTGAGCCTTACACTTCCATTGCGCAGGGAACCTTATGAAACAACCATACTATTTCCGTTTTTTGATGGATTGATCCCTGAGGGGTGGCTCCTTGGGGTAGTTTGTCGGAATTGGAAAATTGACAGGAATGATAGATTTGGATTATTGCTGTCAGCATGTAAAGATTGTATTGGAGATGTGTGTATCAAAGGAGAGAATGAATGAAATGTCTGTATTGTGGAATGCAAATTTCAGATCATGCGTCAGCAGATGAAAAGTCATGGTGCTGGCATAAAAAGTGCATAAAAGATTTTTTTCACGTTAAAGACATGCCTGTGTTGGATATTACAAAAGAGCAACTTGAAAAGCTGGCAAATGAAACCGTAAATGAAGGAATTACAATTCCGGGAGTTCAGAAAAAATTGTCGTTGCATTTGTCGTGTGATATGAATGCGAGACTCACGATTGTAGATTATCCTACTGGTTATATCTTAAAGCCACAGACTGAAGAGTTTAAGAATATGCCGGAGTTTGAAGATCTTGCTATGCGGCTTGCGGAGATCATGGGAATCCAGACAGTACCACATGCTTTAATTAAAATGAATGGCGAATATGCCTATATTACAAAAAGAATTGACAGGGATATAACCGGAGAGAAAATAAGATTATATGCAATGGAAGATTTCTGTCAGCTTTCAAGACGTCTAACACAGGATAAATACAGAGGATCCTATGAAAATTGCGGAAGAATAATAAAGAAATATTCAGAGATCCCAGGAGTGGATCTGTCAGAATTATTTTTACGTGTAGTCGGTTCTTTTGTTATGGGAAATTCTGATATGCATTTGAAAAATTTTTCTTTGAGAGAAACCGAACCTGGAAACCGGAAATTTCATTTATCGAAAGCGTATGATATGCTTCCGGTAAATGTAATTATGCCAGAAGATCAGGAACAACTGGCGCTTACGATAAACGGAAAGAAACGTAATATACATCGAAAAGAATTTCTTATTTTAGCGGAATCATGTGGTCTTATGCCAAAGGTCGCAGAACACATAATTGCAAAAGTATGTGGATTGAAGGAAAAATTCTTGAAACAGGTCGATGAGGCGTATTTATCGGAAAATCAAAAAGAAAAAGTAAAAGAACTTATCGTGGAGCGAATTGAAATTTTGAAAAAGGAGCCTAAATTATAAAGGTTTTGAGGAGTAAAATGGAATTTACATTAGCAAAAATAGAGTAGTGGTTTGATGTACTTAGAGCTAGCCGTCGCGCTAGCGACTTGGTACAATAAGAATTACATATCATTGGACAAAATAGAGAAAGCCTTTGATTATGGAAAATACGAAATTGCCGAAAGGATTATTTTATGAAACGAATCAGACCGGATTATTATGATAAATTTACGTGTATTGCAGATCAGTGCCCGACCACCTGTTGCCAGGAATGGAAGATTGCAGTGGATGATGAGACTTTACGCAGATGGAAGATGATGACGCCGCCGGATACCTTGCGCAGACAGCGCACACACCTGAGCGATTACACGGTTAAAAAAGAAGGCGTGCGTGTGATCCGGCTTGAGGAAGATCATCGGTGTCCGTTTCTTGCAGATGATAAATTGTGTTGTCTCGTGTCGGCGTATGGAGATTCAGTATTGTCGGAGACCTGCACGGTTTTTCCTCGGGAGGTACATGCTTTCGCCGATCATGAGGAGGAGACGCTGATGCCTTGTTGCCCCGCAGTGATAGATCTGTGGAAGGAGAGTGAATCAATTGTATTTCCGAAAGTAGCGCAGGAGAGTGGAGAAGATTGGTTCAATCTATTTCGGATAAGAGAAATGCTTTTGCTGCTTTTTAAAGAGGAATCGGTGCCGGTTGAAGAACTTATAAAAGAAGCATTTTATATTTTGCTGGAACTTGATAAACAGGATGAGGTTACGGAACGTGTTATCGATGATTATTTTTCTGCAAAAAGTGTTGCAAAGCTTCGTGATGCAATTGCGGAGATTCCGGTGGATGTGCTTGACACAATGGATGAGTGTAATGAGTTATTGCAGGATCTGTCGGTCAATTACCGGAAAGAAGGTTTATACACAAAATATCTAGACCCGGTGATAGCGCAGGCAGAAAAACTGTCGGAAACGTATGAGGAAGAGTCGATGCGGGAGGCATTGGAGCAGTTTGGTAAAAAGTTTACAGCATATGAGCCGTTGATGCGAAAGTTTCTGCAAAACGAAATCTATTCGGATCTGCTTGTACCCGATGGATCGCTTGATGGCATGATTGTGGCATTACAGTGGATTGCCATGGAGTATGCTGTGATACGGCATGCGGTTTTTTTATGTTATTATAGGAAAAAAAATGAAGTTTCACAACATATTGTATCTGAGGGGGAAAGCGAGGACGTTTCAACAATTCCATATGAAATTGTCCGTGACTATCTGGTGGTTATTACGCGCATGACCGGCTATGAGGAGGAAGATATTTATGAGTATCTGGAGAACAGTTTTGAGTCGGTGCAGTGGGAGTGGGGCTATTTTGCGTTGATTGTCGGGAGATAAACTTTTTATCTCTCTAATCATAGAAGATGATGCAGCCATTCGTCAGGAATCAAACGGAATGCTGCAGGGAGAGATCGTGCCTAGGATCGAACTGGTCATAAAAGTACTGAAATTGCAAATTTGAGACAAAGATGTTATAATAAAATGGCAGAATATTTACTAATTCATACAGAAATCTGTCGATGAATGGAGGTTAACATCCGTATGGAGAAAATATACATGGCTTTATTATTTCTAATGATAGTACCGATGTTGATTTGCATAAAATACGCCCGAAAAATAAAAAGTGATGTAGCATCTTCTATTGTGAAATGTCTTATTTTTGCAATTGTTACGATACTTAGCAATGGGTTGTTTGTAGTTTCACAAAGCATAACATTTTCTTATTTTATGCAGGCGCTCTATCTGTTTTCCTTTGATATGTTGTTTATATATGTATTGCAGTATGCCCAGCAGTATACACAGGTATTTAATGAAGTTTCACCGTTTCGGACAGGGTGCTTTCTCGTTGCATATCTGGACGGACTTCAGTTGGTTTTAAATGTGTTTTTCCATAATGTATTTACATTAAAAACAGTACATTATATGGGATTGCAAATGTATCAGGTAGATACGGAAACCGCTTTTTATTACGTTCACTATGCGTTTGTCTATTGTCTGATGTTCTGTATTATTGCGTCATTTACAATAAAGATCATTCATATTCCATATTTTTACCGCAAAAAATATTTTCCGATTCTTGTGGTAACATGTGTGATCGTAATTATAAATTTTATGTGCAGTGCATTGCAATTCCCGATAGATATGTCACTTCCGTTTCTGGTATGTGCAGCAATACTGATCTGTTATCTGACATTGTATCGCTCACCGAGTGAACTTATAGACAAAACGCTGTCGATTGTCGTGACGGAAATGAATAATGCGGTGATCTGTTTTGACATCAATGATGAATGTGTGTATGCCAATGAGCGGGCATTGAACATATTCCGTACTGCTTCAAGTTCGGAATCTATGCTGTCAGAGTATGTGCATGGATGGATGAAAGAACACGATATTGCTGACAGGGATTCGTTTGAATGGAGTGAACAGAAAAACATCGACAATGAGACCTATTATTTTGATATTGAATATAGAAAATTATTTGATAAAAAGAACGAATATATAGGATTTTTCTTAAATCTTATTGATAACACAGAGAAACATTCCGCATTTGAAAAGGAACGATATCTTGCAACACATGACAGTCTTACTGGACTATATAATAAAAACTATTTTTCTGTAAAAGCGGCTGAAATTTTAAAAGCGAATCCAGATGAAGAATGGTTGCTTCTTAGTTCGAACATCAAAGATTTTAAATTGATCAATGATCTTTTGGGACTGGAAAAGGGAAACGAAGTTTTGAAGATGGAAGCAGATCTGTTGAAAGAACAATGCGGTAAAGGTATTGTCTATGGCAGAACCGGAGGGGATAAATTTGCGGTATGCATTCCAAAAGCAAGGTTTAGCGAGCAAAAGTTTATGAATGCCGTGCGGACAATGGGGCAAGCATTTAATAACGACTTGTATCATCTTCACATCTATATCGGTGTTTATGAAATCACTGACAGAAATGAAGATATCTCCGTCATGTGTGACAAAGCCAATCTTGCGATAAAGACACTCAATGAAAACTATGACAAATCGATTGCCTATTACAACGATACGATATTGAATAATACCATTGAAGAAAAGCAGCTTGTGGGTGACTTTGATAATGCACTTGCTGAAAAACAGTTCTGTATGTATCTGCAGCCACAGACAACTTCAGAAGGCAAAGTGCTGGGGGCGGAGGCACTTGTCCGGTGGCAACATCCAAAACGTGGGCTGATCTTTCCGGGTGACTTTATAGAAGTCTTTGAAAAAACAGGGTTAATCTACAGGCTTGACAAGTTTGTATGGGAACTTGCTGTACAAAAACTTGCGGAGTGGCAGAAAAATGGAAGGGATGATCTGTATATATCCGTAAATATTTCCACAAAAGATTTTTACTATATGGATGTATACAAGACGATTACAAATCTTGTAGAAAAATATGAAATCATTCCATCTACATTGAAACTGGAGATTACGGAAACAGCACTCATGACTGGAACAGCCGATGAATTTGAAAGAATTGAAAGGTTCAGAAAATATGGTTTTCAAGTTGAAATTGATGATTTTGGAAGCGGTTATTCTTCGTTCAATACATTAAAAGATATGGATGTTGATGTACTGAAAATAGATATGGGCTTTTTAAGGACAACCAAACCGGAACGTGTTGAAAAAAGCATGTCTATTATAAATACAATCATAGCGCTTACCCGGACGCTTGGTCTTTCGGTTGTCACAGAAGGTGTTGAGACGAAGGAGCAGGTGGATAAACTGACACAGATGGGATGCGGAGTCTATCAGGGATATTATTTCTCGAAACCGATTCCGGTAAGCCAGTTTGAGGAAACATACATGTAAAAATGCACTTTGAATGGTGGTCGGATTTCGGCCACCATTCAAAGTGCATTTTTACACTAACTTTAATAGCTACTGTTTTCTGTGATTTTTAGAGCTTTACTCTTACCTTTATTTACAGAGAATGAAGGTGAAGTTTTTCTTCATCCCAATAAAAACCATAGTCTTTCATCCTGCCGTTTGTACCCTTTACAGCACTAAGCGTTAATGTATCACCTTTTACTCTAACACGATAAATATTACAATTAGAAGGTACGTGAGTGTCAAAGTCCGATTTTTCGGGACATTTATCATTTCGGAAGTGCTACAATAGAGAACGAAAAGAAATTTCCGGCAAAGATCGCACCGGCATACAATCTGCCATGTGATTATGTCATCCACACCGTCGGCCCGATCGTACGTGGAAAACTTACGAAAGAACATGAAAGGTTGTTGAAATCGTGTTACGAATCCTGTCTGAAAATTGCAGATGAATATAAGAAAAACTATGATTCGGACATAAAAGTAGTTTATAATGTTTTTAAGGAAGAAGATGAAGAACTTTATGAACTAGTAAAGAACAAGGACTATTTTTTGCCGAATGGAAATTTGATTGGGTCACAGGACAAAAAGACGAAAGAAAACAGGTATATTCCGTCTGGCCTGGTTCCGAAGTGTCCACATTGTGGTAGAACGATGACTATGAATTTGCGTGCAGATGAAACATTTGTGGAAGACGAAGGATGCATCAGGCGGCAGAAAGGTACAAAAATTTTCTTCGGACGAGAAAAAACTGTAAGATTCTGTTTCTGGAATTGGGTGTGGTGGAGATCTGAATAGTTAGAGAGCAACAATGATTTATAGATATGAGAGGTATCAATGCGTAATTTTATTATAGAGCAATTTTATAAACAGCGGAGTGATTTTGAAAAATCATGTGTAGAGCGGGAGCAAAAATACCCATTACCGGATGGGGTAAAGTGCACGGAAAATATAGCTTATGCAGCAGATGACAAAGAACATCGTCTGGATGTATATCGTCCGGAATCTATGAAGGGAAAGGTTCTTCCTATTGTCATCAATGTGCATGGAGGCGGTCTGCTTCTTGGAAATAAGGAGTTTAACAGGGGCTTTTGTGCATTGCTCTGCAAAAAAGGTTTCCTCGTATACAGCATGGAATATCGTCTGGTACCGGACTGCAAAATCTTTGACCAGTTCCGGGATGTATTTTCTGCGATGAATTTCGTAAAAGAACATGCAGTAGAAGACGGGGGCGATTTATCCCATGTATACATGGTGGGCGACAGTGGTGGAGCCTGTCTGATTACCTATACGAATGCAATACAGAATAACAGAAAAATTGCTCAGGCAGCGGGTGTCCGTCCCTCAGATCTGAAAGTGAATGCCCTTGGATTGATCAGTGGCATGTTTTATACTGCAAAATTTGACAAAATTGGAATGTTTCTTCCGAAGTATCTGTACGGTAAAAATTATAAGAAGACATCATTTTGTAAATATGTGAATCCCGAAAATCCCGAACTGATTGAGGCGCTTGCTCCGGCATGGCTTGTAACAAGTCACGATGACTACCTGAGAAACTATACGATCCATTTTGAAAAAGCATTGGAGCGTGCCATGAAAGAACATGAGCTGGTGGATTTCCCCAAAAATAAAAAACTTACACATGCATTCAGTGTATTTGAGCCATTTCTTCCGGAAAGCGGTGCAGTGATTGATATGCTTGTTAAATATTTAAGACAGTTCTGAGTTCGTGTTTACATGGAATTGTGATATTATTGTTGGTATGTGCTTTGGCAGTTGCGGTTGCCGGCTTTGCAGGAGCGTATCTGGCATATGAAATTATCAGCCGCATTCCGGTGCTGCGGTGGCTGATCTGTGGAATGGGAGGAAAGATCTTTGATATCAAACCGGGAGATAATTTGCTTGTACTTGGCGATGAAGGACAGGGACTTGCAATTATGAAGGAACAGGGATTGCTTGATATGTTAAAAGCAATTCGATCATAAAAACGTCTACAAAGAAAAGGTATGTTTATTGACAGTAAAGGGGGGATGATGTTACACTAATTAAAATGTTTATCATATGAAAAGGAGAAAAATATGGACAACACAAATAACAATGCAGAGGTATTCTGCGCAAATTGTGGAGCAAAGATGCCGGCAGGTACCAAGTTTTGTATATCTTGCGGTAAGCCGGTAGGTGGACCGGCAGCACCTAATCCAAATATGACACAGCAGACAGCATATGCGACACAGGCAGCGCCTATGCCGAAGACAAAGATTGGCATTACAGTTGGATTATTTGCAGCAGCAATTTATTTCGCAGCAATTTTTGGAGGATATGTTCCGGTACTTTTACTGGGAGGATATGCTTTAATTGCAGAAAAAGATGCGTGGCTTAAGCGTGTTTCAATTAAGGCAGTTGCAATTTTGATGATGTTTTCATTTGTTGTTACTGTGATTGGATTGATTCCGGATGCACTTGCGTGGATTGCTTCTTTTGCATATCTGTTTGAAGGAATTTTCAGTTATGACAAGGTAAGTCAGGTGATTGATTTGATTACAAATCTGATTGACATTTTCAGAACCTGCTTATTCTTAGTGTTAGGAGTAAACGCATTGAAGATGAGAGATGTATCAATCGGATTTATTGACAATATGATTAACAGAAATCTGTAAAATATCAGTTCCCATACTCGGGTGTGAGTATGGGAATTTTTTTTATGGAAAATGCAGCAATCATAAACTGGTACTGCAGATGCAAAAGATCATGGTTGATTTCGGAAGTCAGCGTGACACCATGAGCAGTCAGCATGTAAGACATGCGATTGGCAAAATAATAAGAGGAAGCAATCGCAGCGTTGAGTGTAAATAAAATAAAAATTCCCCATGGAAATGCTCCTTTGTTACTTGCTATTGTTAGATGTATTATGTCATGCTAAAATGAAATCGTCAAGGAAGACAGAAAGGAATTAGTGTGCGAAACAGTATGGAAAATAGTATAGATTATGATGTCGTTGTGTTTGATATGGACGGTGTGATTTTTGATTCCGAGCGGGCTGTGATGCAGTGCTGGAAAGAGCTTGCAAAAAAATATAATATTCCGGATATTGAACAGGCGGTGCTTTCCTGTACGGGAACAACGATGAAACGGACAAGGGAGATTATGCTGGAAACCTACGGAGCCGATTTTCCGTATGATTCTTATGCGAAAGAGTCCTCTGCCATCTACCACAGCAGATATGATGGCGGCAGACTTCCAATGAAACCGGGCGTTGTGGAGCTGCTTACCTTTTTAAAAGAAGAAGGGAAAAAAATTGCACTGGCCTCTTCTACACGGAGACAGACGGTGATAAACCAGCTTAAGGACGCCGGAATTTTAGATTTTTTTGATCAGGTGATCTGCGGAGATATGGTGGAGCGCAGCAAACCGGCACCGGATATTTTCTTAAAAGCCTGTGAAGAACTTGGGGTGAAGCCGGAACGCGCGTATGCCATCGAGGATTCCTACAACGGAATCCGTGCGGCATATGCGGGAAAACTGCATCCGATCATGGTGCCGGATCTGCTGCCGGAAACTGCAGAGATGCAGGAAAAAGCGGAAGTGGTGTTACCGGATCTTTTAGAAGTGATTTCGTATTTAAAAGGAGACAGCCATGGAATATGAACACATTGTCCACTCGTTTGAACCGGTGTACGACAAAGATTCCGAAATCCTTATATTAGGAACTCTGCCGTCCGTCAAATCAAGAGAAAACAATTTTTATTACGGGCACAAACAGAACCGTTTCTGGAAAGTGCTTGCAACACTTTTAAAGGAGCCGGTCCCGGAGACAATTGAGGAGAAAAAAGCCATGCTGCTTGCCCACCGGATTGCCCTGTGGGATGTGATCCAAAGTTGTGACATCAAAGGCTCGAGCGACAGCAGTATTAAAAATGTACAGCCAACGGACATTGGCATGATTCTGGAAAAAACGAACGTGACACAGATTTATGCAAACGGAAACAAGGCAGGGCAGCTTTATAAAAGGTACCAGTTTCCGGTTACTGGAATCGAAGCGACAGTGCTTCCGTCCACAAGCCCCGCCAATGCCGCATGGTCGCTCGCGCGGTTGTGTGAGGCATGGAAGACGATTCTTCATGACCTGTAGCAAAGAGTGGTAGTGGTGCGTAGTTAAAAAAGAGGCATTTATACACATAATAAGCGTTTATGTGTATGAGTGTCTCTTTTTTTGTACAAAATAGTGGCAGTGACAAACTCAAAAAGGGGTAAGGAAAATGAAAGACAAAATTTTTGGTGTTCTGCAGCGCGTCGGCAGAAGCTTTATGCTTCCGATCGCAATTCTTCCGGTTGCCGGGCTGCTGCTTGGAATCGGAAGTTCGTTTACGAACGCTACCACGATTGAAACGTATGGACTTACAGCAATTCTCGGAGATGGAACGCTATTGCATGCCCTGCTTACGATCATGAGCAGAGTCGGAAGTGCGGTGTTTGATAACCTGCCGCTTATCTTTGCCATCGGTGTTGCAATCGGTATGGCAAAGAAGGAAAAGGAAGTATCCGCACTGTCTGCGGTGATCGCATATTTTGTTATGAATACAGCGATCAACGCCATGCTGACGTTAAATGGCAGGATCTTAGATGACGGATCAATCGCAAAAGATGTACTGGAAGGAACGATTACTTCCGTCTGTGGTATCCAGTCCCTGCAGATGGGCGTGTTTGGTGGTATTATTGTAGGGCTTGGTGTGGCAGCTCTGCACAATAAGTTTTACCGCATCCAGCTTCCGAATGCACTGTCATTCTTTGGAGGTACACGGTTTGTACCAATCATTTCCACAATTGTATACATGTTTATCGGCATTTTGATGTATTTCATCTGGCCTGCCGTACAAAACGGTATCTATGCGCTGGGCGGTCTTGTGACAGGTTCCGGCTATGTGGGAACCCTGATTTTCGGATTGATCAAGCGTGTGCTGATTCCGTTTGGTCTGCATCACGTATTTTATATGCCATTCTGGCAGACAGCAGTGGGCGGCACAGCGGAAGTTGCCGGACAGATGGTACAGGGTGGACAGAATATTTTCTTTGCCCAGCTTGCAGATTCTGCAAATATCACACATTTCAGCGCAGATGCCACCCGGTATTTCTCCGGTGAGTTTATCTTTATGATCTTTGGTCTTCCGGGAGCAGCACTTGCCATGTATCAATGTGCAAAACCGGAGAAAAAGAAAGCGGCAGGCGGACTGTTACTGTCTGCAGCACTTGCCTGCATGGCAACCGGTATCACAGAGCCTCTGGAATTTTCTTTCCTGTTTGTGGCTCCGGCACTCTTTGCTGTACAGGTCGTTCTTGCGGGATCGGCTTACATGATCGCGCACATGTTAAATATTGCAGTAGGACTTACGTTTTCCGGCGGATTTTTGGATTTCTTCCTGTTTGGTATTTTGCAGGGAAATGCAAAGACAAGCTGGGTACGTGTGATCCCGGTCGGCATTATTTATTTCTTCCTATACTACTTTATCTTTAAGTTTATGATCAAAAAGTTTAACTTTAAGACACCGGGGCGGGAAGCCGATGATACAGAAACCAAACTGTATACAAAGGCAGATGTGAATGCAAAAAAAGAAGCAGGAAAAGAAACCCGGGCAGCAGGTCCGGAGGATGAGGTAAGTGCCGCGATCACCAGAGGACTCGGCGGAAAGAAAAATATTTCGGATGTAGACTGCTGTGCGACAAGACTGCGCTGCACAGTAATTGAAGTGGACAGAGTTGATGATGCACTGTTAAAGGCAACCGGAGCTACCGGAGTCGTGCACAAAGGAAACGGTGTGCAGGTCATCTACGGACCGAATGTCACCGTGATCAAATCCAATCTGGAAGATTATCTGGAGACGGCGGAGGATACATTTGCGGAGCATGAGCGCATTGTAATTTCCAGTCCAATCACCGGAAATGCGGCAGATCTTGCGACAGCACCAGACGATGCATTTGCACAGAAGATGATGGGGGACGGCGCAGTCGTCACACCGGAGGATGCCTATGTGTGTGCACCGGAAGACGGCGAGGTTGCATTTGTGTTTGATACAAAGCATGCGATCGGTTTTGTGACAGACAGCGGTGTGAGCCTTTTGATCCATGTGGGAATCGATACCGTAAAATTAAACGGAGAAGGTTTTGAAGCGCTGGTGGAAACCGGGCAGATGGTGAAAAAGGGCGATCCGATGCTAAAACTTGATCTGGAGTATCTGAATGCCAACGCACCGTCCATGGTTTCCCCGATTCTGTGTACGGAACTTGAGGGAAATCAGAGCATCCGGCTCATTGCAGACGGCGCGGTAAAAGCAGGCGATCCGCTGTTTGAGATTGAGATAAAATAACAGTTCGGATTAATCGAGAAGATCGGTGACTGCGTGCGCCCAAGCAATATTACAAGCGCGATCTATATGGGATATCATGCAGGATTAGACGCATAAAAGGTTTGATTTTAAGAAGTCATTTTCGTAAAAGAAGGTGGCTTCTTTTTTCGTGCGAACAAATGGCAGAATGACGGAGAAATAAAGGAAAAAATTATAAAAAAATGAACAAATGACGAAAAAATAATAAAATTTTTAATGTGAATCAAAAAATATTCTATAGTTTATGAGATAAAAATCCCGTATACTAGCATTACAAACAAAACAAGAAGGGGGAAATTCTTATGAAAAAGAAAATTGTTGCAATTATGATGATGGCGGTACTTGCACTTTCAACCGCAGCATGCGGAGCCGATGGGGGAAACAACGGCGGTGGCACACAGGCAGGCAATACAGGGGGAGGCACTTCTACCTCAACTGTCGCAAACAAGGATAAACCTTTGGTATGGTTTAACCGTCAGCCGTCAAACAGTTCTACAGGAGAACTTGATATGACAGCACTCAATTTTAACAAAGATACTTATTATGTAGGGTTTGATGCAAATCAGGGTGCAGAACTTCAGGGTACCATGGTAAAAGATTACATCGAGAAAAATATTGACAAGATTGACCGTAACGGAGATGGCGTGATCGGCTATGTTTTAGCAATCGGTGATATCGGTCACAATGATTCCATTGCTCGTACAAGAGGTGTCAGAAAAGCACTTGGAACAGCAGTGGATAAAAACGGCGAGGCAGACAGTGCACCGGCAGGAACCAATACCGATGGAAAAGCATCACAGGTTCAGGACGGAAGCATTGAAGTAGGTGGAAAAACCTATGTGATCCGTGAACTTGCTTCCCAGGAAATGAAAAACTCAGCAGGTGCTACATGGGATGCCGCAACAGCCGGCAATGCGATTGGTACATGGTCATCTTCTTTCGGGGATTCCATTGATGTCGTTGTATCAAACAATGATGGAATGGGAATGTCAATGTTTAATGCATGGTCAAAGGATAACGGTGTACCGACATTCGGATATGATGCAAACAGCGATGCAGTTGCAGCAATTGCAGAAGGCTACGGTGGAACGATCAGCCAGCATGCAGACGTACAGGCATACCTGACACTGCGTGTTCTTAGAAATGCACTGGATGGTGTAGATGTTGACACGGGTATCGGAACTGCAGACGATGCAGGAAATGTATTAAGCAGTGACGTTTATGTATACAAAGAAGACGAGAGATCTTACTATTCCCTGAACGTGGCAGTAACCTCTGATAACTACAAAGATTTTACAGATTCTACCGTTGTATGGGAACCGGTATCCAAGCAGTTAGATGCATCTGCCCATCCGACAAAGAAGGTATGGCTGAATATTTACAATGCTTCTGATAACTTCTTAAGTTCTACCTATCAGCCGCTGTTACAGAAGTATGATGACCTTTTAAATCTGGATGTTGAGTATATTGGCGGTGATGGACAGACAGAGTCTAATATCACAAACCGTCTGGGCAATCCGGGACAGTACGATGCTTTTGCCGTCAACATGGTGAAAACAGATAATGCAGCTTCTTACACAGCTCTTTTAAATCAGTAAAACAACTTAACTTCGGGGGGAGAAATGCGGTTCTCTCCCCGAAAACAAAAGGATAGGAGCGGATAGTATGGGGGATCAGAGCAAAGATATTATCTTATCGATACGTGGCATGAGTAAATCATTTGGCCGCAACAGAGTACTTGATCATATCAACCTTGATGTGAGAAAAGGAACAGTTATGGGACTTATGGGAGAAAATGGTGCCGGTAAGTCAACAATGATGAAATGTCTTTTTGGAACTTATCAGAAAGACGAAGGAACTATATACCTTGACGGAAAAGAAGTGAATTTTTCCGGCCCGAAGGATGCACTCGAAAATGGGATTGCAATGGTGCATCAGGAGTTAAACCAGTGCCTGGAGAGAAATGTTGTGGATAATCTCTTTCTTGGCAGATACCCGGTAAATTCCCTTGGGATGATCGATGAGGGAAGAATGAAAAATGAAGCCTCGGAATTATTCCGGAAACTGGGAATGACGGTGAATCTGGATCAGCCGATGAGAAATATGTCCGTTTCCCAGCGGCAGATGTGTGAAATTGCAAAGGCAATCTCATATAATTCGAAAGTAATCGTATTGGATGAGCCAACATCATCACTTACCGTACAGGAAGTTGATAAACTTTTTGATATGATGCGGATGCTTCGTGACCAGGGCATCTCTCTTATTTATATTTCCCATAAAATGGATGAAATATTTGAGATCTGTGATGATATTTCCGTACTCAGGGATGGAAATCTGGTCATGACAAAAAGTGCAAAAGAAACAAATATGAATGAATTGATTACCGCAATGGTAGGTCGTGTGCTGGAAAACCGTTTCCCATCGGTAGATAATCAGCCGAAAGATGTAATTTTATCGATCCAGCATTTGTCCACAAAATATGAGCCGTATTTACAGGATGTCACATTTGATGTCCGTGAAGGAGAGATTTTTGGTTTGTATGGTCTTGTGGGAGCCGGACGGACAGAATTGCTGGAAACCATATTCGGCATCCGTACAAGAGCCGCAGGCCGTGTTTATCTGAACCATAAGCTTATGAACTTCAGCTGTGCAAAAGAGGCGATGAATTATGGATTCGCGCTTATTACGGAGGAACGGAAGGCTAATGGATTATTCATGAAAGGGAATCTTACATTTAATACAACCATTGCAAATCTTGATGCATATAAAAAAGGCGCGGCACTTTCAGAACCGAAAATGACAAAGGCTACCGCAAATGAAATTAAAGTCATGCATACCAAATGTCTGGGACCAAACGATATGATTTCAAGTCTTTCCGGAGGAAACCAGCAGAAGGTTATTTTTGGAAAGTGGCTCGAGCGTGGACCGAAGGTGTTTATGATGGATGAACCGACAAGAGGAATTGATGTCGGCGCAAAATATGAAATTTATGACCTGATCATACAGATGGCAAAACAGGGAAAGACCATTATCGTGGTTTCTTCTGAGATGCCGGAAATTCTTGGTATTACAAACCGGATCGGTGTCATGTCGAACGGACGGCTTGCGGGCATTGTCAATACAAAGGAAACGAATCAGGAAGAATTACTTCGCCTCAGCGCGAAATATTTATAGGCAGGGGGGACAGATATGGCAAATAGCAAGATTCTAACAGCTGAGCAGGAAAAAGCACTGCGTCAGCCGATTGAGGAATATGTCGGAAAAATACAAAAAGAGATAGATGAACTCAGAAAAGATGGTACGGCAAAAGTCATTATGTACCAGAGCATGATCGAAAACGTAAAAAGAGATAAAACACTTTCCAAAGGGGAAAAAAATTCTGAGATTGCATCCTGCCAGAAGGAGCTTGAACAGGCAAAAGCGGTAGAGGCACAGAACAAAGACCAGATTGCAAAACTGATCGGGAAAGCAGAAAATTATCTCAAAAATAATTTTGACAAATATTATAATGCGGTTAAGGCAAGCTGTATAGCGGAAAAGGAACAGGCACTGCAGGAGCATCAGAAGAGACTTGAAAAGATTGAAAAGGAACACAAAGAAACTCTGGCAAAGACTTCCGCCCAGGCAGAGGTCAAAGAAGAAAATTATGTATATAAGAACCGTGTTTCCAATGAAAAGATCGAACTGGAAAAAGAGTATCAGAGGATCAAAGACCGGAAGCATGATGCGTACAGTTACAAGTATCATCTGATTGATCTGCTCCGGTTGTCCAAATTTACATTTGCAGAAAACCAGGCACAGAAATGGGAAAATTATAAGTATACATTTAACCGGAGAACATTCCTTTTACAGAATGGACTCTACATCGCAATCATCCTTATTTTTGTTGCGTTATGTATCATAGCCCAAATAAAAAAAGGAACACCGCTTCTTACGTATAATAATATTTTAAATATTCTCCAGCAGGCATCGCCAAGAATGTTCTTGGCACTTGGAGTTGCAGGACTCATCCTTCTTACCGGAACCGATCTTTCGGTTGGACGAATGGTTGGTATGGGAATGACAACCGCAACCATTATCATGCATCAGGGTGTAAATACAGGTGGTGTGTTCGGACACATCTTTGATTTTACGAAAGTACCGACACCGGCAAGAGTCGTTCTTGCACTGGTAGCATGTATTGTATTATGTACGTTCTTTACAAGTATAGCCGGATTTTTTACAGCGAAATTCAAGATGCATCCGTTTATATCGACCATGGCAAACATGCTTGTCATTTTTGGACTGGTAACCTATGCGACAAAAGGTGTTTCCTTCGGAGCAATCGAGCCGACCATTCCGAATATGGTAATTCCAAAAGTCAATGGATTCCCGACCATCATTCTCTGGGCAGTTGCAGCAATTGTCATTGTATGGTTTATCTGGAACAAAACAACCTTTGGTAAAAATCTTTATGCAGTCGGAGGAAATCCGGAGGCAGCAGCTGTTTCAGGAATTTCTGTCTTTGCAGTAACACTTGGTGCATTTATTATGGCAGGTATCCTTTACGGATTTGGTTCCTGGCTTGAATGTACCCGAATGGTAGGATCCGGTTCTGCCGCTTATGGACAGGGCTGGGATATGGATGCCATTGCAGCCTGCGTTGTCGGTGGTGTATCATTTACCGGTGGTATTGGTAAGATTTCCGGTGTTGTTACCGGTGTATGTATCTTTACAGCATTAACATACTCCCTCACAATACTGGGTATTGATACCAACCTCCAGTTCGTATTCTCGGGTATTATCATCCTTGTTGCAGTAACACTGGATTGTCTGAAATACGTTCAGAAAAAATAAAACATATACTCTCCTCTATAATGAAAAAGCAGGGATGCCGGTGATGCATGAAACATGCAGGGCATCTCTGTTTTATGTTGGAAAGGTTTTACTTTATCTGGACAAATTGCTATAATAAATAAAATAACATGGGGGAAGAGGGTATGTATACATTATTGCTGGTGGATGATGAAGAAGAAGTCATTGAAGCCATCGTTAAAAAAGTTAAATGGGAGGAACTCGGTTTTCAGGTTACCGGGCATGCAAACAACGGATTTAAAGCAATGGACATGCTTGAAGAAATGCAGCCGGATGTTGTTATGACGGACATCCGGATGCCGTATATGGACGGATTGGAATTGTGTGCGCATATAAAAGCAAAGTATCCGGCAACAAAAATTCTGCTTTTTACCGGGTTTGATGATTTTGAATATGCAAAAGAAGCCGTGCATCTTGAAATTGAGGAATATATTTTAAAGCCGCTTAATGCTGTTGAAATAACAGAAGTGTTTGAGCGTCTGAAAGAGAAACTGGACTATGAGATCAGTGAAAAAAGAAATACGGATCTTTTGAAAAAATATTATGCGGATTCCCTTCCGATGCTGCAGGCGAATTTGTATACAACACTTATTGAAGGACGTATTCCGGAAGAGGAGATGCCGCATTATTTTAAGGATTACCAGATTGCTTTTACAGGCCCGTGGTATTGCTGCCTGATCATACACACATCGGCAAGTCAGGTTCCGAAGGGCATGGATATACGGCTGCTTTCGGTATCGGTAGACCGGCAGGCAGGGGAGAACCTCGGGGAAAAATGGAACGCGAAGCGTTTTCGCTATCTTGGGGATACCATTATGATTATGCAGTTAAAAAGTGAGGAAGAAATTTCAGAACTGACGGATGCCTGTGACCGTTTCTGTAAATATATCCATCATATTATGGGGGCAAAAGTAACTATAGGAATCGGTCAGGTATGTGGGCACATTGCAAAGATTGCAGCATCGTATCAAAGCGCCAGGGAAGCGGTTTCCTATCGTGTTTTATATGGAAGCAACCGGGCGATAAATTTAAAAGAGATTGTTCCACAGAGAAAAATCCAAAGGGATGTCGGAGAGAAAACACAACTGTCCAATGTGTTTAAAAAGATCTGCCTTGGAGAAAATGAAGATATTGCAAATGCCATAGAAGTTTACATGCAGCATAATTTCCTTGACTTGAAATCATTGGAAAAATATCATGTGGCAGTTATGGAACTCATTGGCGAACTGTATCATTTTATGGTCAACAATGAAATGGATACCACAAAAATACCGGGAGGTATCAGTTCTTTGTATAATGAACTGTGTAATTTAGAACCGCAGGTTTTGCAGAAATGGCTTTTAAAATTCTGCTGTATGCTGCATGATGACATGGCAGATGCCCGGTATCATTCCAAGAAATCCCTGATCGGGAGGGCAAAAGAATATGTGCACGACAATTATCAGCAGGAAGATTTAGGGCTTGACGATATCTGTAAAGAACTGGGCGTGTCAAATTCTTATTTTTCAAGCATGTTCAAAAAAGAAACAGGGAATTCTTTTGTCGGATACCTGACGGAATACCGTATGGATAAGGCGGCACGCATGCTTGTGGAAACCGCGGAAAAAAGTTATATGATTGCAAAGAGTGTGGGATATTCCGATCCAAATTACTTCAGTTATGTGTTTAAAAGACAGTTTGGGGTATCCCCTTCAAAATACAGGACAACATATGAAAAAAATGAAAAATAAACCTGGAGATATCCAGTCAACCATCATGGTTGCATTTTCCGTAATATCAACCTTAATTATGGTCTGTATGGGCATGATGGTATATTGGAGATTTTCGGGTATCACACAGCAGAATATTGTGGATAATAACCGAAAGATTATGGATCAGACGGTGGATTCCATAGAAAATTATCTTGTGGATATGAGGCTGGTATCGGATGCCGCATATTATGATGTTATAAAGGAAAACGATATCCGGGAACAGAACGATTCCATCCACAAAGGGTTAAATCTTTTATATGAGGCAAATAAAGAGAACTTAAGGAGCATTGCTATATATAATGGATACGGAAGCCTTATGGCAGCAGAGCCGGTTGTTGCCCAGAAAGAAGAACCGGATGTGACCAGACAGGGATGGTTTATGCAGGCAAAAACACGTATGGAGAATATCCATTTTTCCACACCCCATGTCCAGAATTTATTTGATGACGGTACCTGTCGGTATTATTGGGTGATTTCTTCCAGCCGTGTCGTGGAACTTACGAATGGGACAGATACACAGTTGGGGGTGCTGCTTGTGGATATGGACTATTCCGGGATTTCACGTATGATGGAACGGATCAATACGTCAGGAAAAGGACAGTATTTTTATCTGTGTGATGGTGAGGGAAATATTATTTATCATCCGCATCAGGCAAGAATTGACAATGGCATGAATACAGAAAGCAGCGTAAAGGCAGCTTCGTCCAAAGAAAAAATTTACGATGAATATTTGAAAAAAAATCACAGAAAAGTTATGGTGGGTGCAATCAGTTATACAGGATGGCGCCTGGTCTGTGTTATGCCTTATGAAATATTCACAAATAAGATGGCCGATGTAAAGCAGTTTGTCCTGCTTATTTTCCTGCTTATGGCAATGATGCTTGTATTTGTAAACCGCATCATTTCCGTGCGGATATCGCGGCCGATTATGAAACTGGATCACTCGGTGCGTGAATATCAGGAAGGAAAAGAAGAAAAGATTGCAATCGGAGGCTCAACAGAGATCCGGCATCTGGGACAATCCATTCAGGAATCCTATCGGCAGAATTCCGAACTGATGAAAAAAGTCATATGGGAACAGAATGAAAGAAGAAAAAGCGAATTTGATGTGTTGCAAAGCCAGATTAACCCGCATTTTTTATACAATACATTAGATTCCATCACCTGGATGATAGAGAGCGGTAAAAATGAGGAAGCTGCCTTTATGATCACACAGCTGGCAAAGCTTTTTCGGATCAGCCTTTCAAAAGGCCATACGGTTATCCGCATAAGGGATGAACTGCAGCATGCGCAAAGTTATGTTAATATACAAAAAGTGCGGTATAAAAACAAGTTTGAGGTTGTATTTGATATCCGTCCGGATATTCTGGATGATTGTATCGTGAAACTTGTGCTGCAGCCAATCCTTGAAAATGCGATCAATTACGGCGTAAGGGAGATGGATGACTGCGGAAAAATCCTCATTCGTGGATGGAAAGAACAGGAAAATATCTTTATACAGGTATCGGATAACGGAATGGGGATTCCGGAAGAGGAGATTGACCTGTTATTAAAGGATACAAACCGTGTACATAAAAAAGGCTCCGGAGTCGGGCTTGTAAATGTAAATAACCGGCTCCGGTTATTGTTTGGAGAACCATACGGACTTCAGATAGAAAGTGAACTGGATGAGGGAACGACAGTGACAGTTATCATCCCTGAGATTGTTTACAGTGAGGAAAACTACAGGAAATTTGAGGAACACCATATGCCGGAGGATTCTTAAAATGAAACATGGGAAAAAATCATTTATGATAATAGAGGCAGTACTGGGAATTCTCGTGATTCTGGTTCTCGGCTTTATCATCTATAAGCAAAACGGCCATGAACCGGAAACAATCGCGGTGATCATACCGGATGTGGATGAGAGCGAGTGGTCAGCGTTTAAATACGGACTGAAAATGGCAGCACGGGAATATGATGCAAATGTTGTGATCATCAGTAAGGACAATATGGAAACTGCCAATGAGGAGATCGGGATTATGAATCAGGAAATTATAAAAGGAGCAGATGCGGTGATCGTAAAACCGATTGCAAACCAGGATGGGCAGCAAAAGCTAAAACAGCTGGAAAAAAGTGTTCCCGTAATGGTCGTGGGAGATACATTTCCCGAAGAACCGTCCGGATTACATACAATAGAACCGGATCATTACCATATGGGTGCGGATCTTGCCCAAAAGCTTCTGGAAAATTACCGTGGAAATCTGATCGGGAAGAAGATTGGGATCTATTCGCAGTATGCCACTTCAGAAGCAGTGATAAAAAGAAAGAAGGGAATTTGTGATACATTAAAGGGGAGTGGCGCAGAAATTTTATGGTCTGTATCAAAAGAAAATGATTCGAAAGAGAAAATCAATTTACAGACGCAAAGAAGGGTGGATATCGTGATGGCTTTGGATAATGCAAGCTTTGTGGAAGCCGGGGAGGCGGCAAAGGATAATGACCTGTATGGGGCGGTACTCTATGGAATTGGAAATTCAACGGAGGCAGTTTATTATCTGGATGCAGGATGGGCACAATGTCTGGTTGCTCCGGATGAGTTTGACGCAGGCTATGAAAGTGTTGCAGAACTTATTAAAAAACGACGTAATTTTTTCTATAAAATGAAAGACCGGCAGATTACATATACCGTTCTCACACGGGAGAATCTTTTTTCGGAGGAGAACCGGAATCTGCTGTTTACAATCAGCCGGTAAAATCAGGGGTTATCATGGATAAAAGAAAAATAAAAAACGCTATGGCATTAATTGGTCTGATGGGAATTCTTTTGTATGGTGCATGTGGAAGCGAAAAAAAGGAAATACCGAAACAGATTTATATTGGTGTCGCATGTTATGACCAGAGAGATACCTTTCTGGGGGAACTTCTGGAAACTTTTAAAAGTGAATGCCGGACACTTGAAAAAAGGGGATATGATATCAGTCTGACCATTATGGATGCCGCAAATTCGCAAAGAACGCAGGACGATCAGGTGCAGGAAATGATCGGCAATGGCTGTGATATTCTGTGCGTCAATCTGGCAGACCGGACGGATCCGTCGCAGATCATTACAGCCGCGCAGGAACACGATATTCCCATTATATTTTTTAACAGGGAACCTGTGGAAGAAGACCTGATGCAGTGGGATCAGTTATATTATGTCGGAGCAGAAGCAAAACAATCCGGACAGATGCAGGGACAGCTTGCAGCAGCTTATATCAAAGAACGTCCGGATGTGGACCGCAATCATGATGGGAAAATCCAGTATGTGATACTTGAGGGGGAAATGGGGCATCAGGATGCCATTATTAGAACGGAAAGCGTTGCGGAGAGCCTGAAAGAACAGGGGATTGCACTGGAAAAACTGAGTTATCAGATTGCAAACTGGAATCGTGTGCAGGCACAGAACCGTATGATGCAGCTGATCGAACAATATAACAACCGGATGGAAGTTGTTCTTGCCAATAATGATGCAATGGCACTCGGTGCTATGGATGCTTATGAAAAGCTCGGGTATACGGAAACAAACCGGCCGGTATTTTTTGGAATAGATGGGACAAAAGAAGGGCTTGAAGCGGTAAAAGACGGAACACTTGCAGCAACCGTATACAACGACAAAGAAGGGCAGGCAGCAGCAATGGCAAATCTTGCATTTTCGATTGTGACAGAGGATGAAAAAAATCCAAATCCGTTTAAAAACTACAAATATATTTACTGTGCATATCAGAAGGTTACGAAAGAAAATGTGCAAATGTTTATAGAAAAAGAAGGAGAATGAATATGAACAACTAGGAAAGAATGAAAGCTGGCAGACTTTACAATGCCAACAGCAAAGATCTGGAAAAATACCATTTGTTCGGAATGGAAACCTGTGATAAATTCAACCGCACACCGCTGTGGATGAAGAAAAGAAAGCAGCGTCTTCTGGAAAAACTGATTCCGTCCGCAAAGTTTTGTGAAGCAATTGCAAAGTAATTGCAAGTATGTGGAAGGAATGTTACACTGATATCTATGAGGTGATGAAGGTATGGATGCAGTAACAATAATGACAGCTGTCAATAATTTAAATATGGTAAATACCCTCAATATGCTGGCAGTTCAGGATGAGAATTCGTTTATTGTAACAGAGAATGGAAAGGAATGTGAAATTATGAGTGGTTCAATGTTAGATGCTTATATAGGAAAAGACTGTGTGGTAAGTTTATTTAATGATGTGGGTGGCATCAAGGGAAAACTGATGGATGTGGATGCACAGTGGGTGAAGATCGAGACACCGAAAAAGGGGACACAGATCATCAACCGTAACATTATCCGCAGTATTAATTTTGATAATAAGTAGTATCGCTTCAGAAGCCATTTTCGCAGGAGAGAATGGCTTCTTTTTCTGAAAATGAAAGGGTGAAATCATGAGAAAAGCATACTATCACCTTCCGGGCCTGTTTGAATTTTATGAACTGTATCGTGTATTTCTTCCAATTTACCGGGAGCACAGAGAATACTTTTATGACTGGTGTGAAATTGGTTCCATTTACGGAGCTCCGGCAGATTGTATCTGGGGCGGAGGCCGTGCCGGATTCGGGGAGGATGATCCAGAGGAAGTTCTGGCGCTGATGCAGGAATATGGAATATCCGCGCGGCTGACATTCAGTAACTCTCTTTTAAAAGAGGAGCATCTTTCTGACCGGAAATGCAATGCGCTCTGCGCGTTATTTGAAAAAAGTAAAGGAACGCAAAACGGCGTCATTGTCCATTCGGACCTGCTGCTGGAATATTTGAAAAAGACCTGTCCACATCTTTATTTTGTCTCTTCTACCACCAAAGTTCTGACAGATTTTGAAAAGCTAATGCATGAAATCCGACGGGAGGATTTCCGGTATGTCGTGCCTGATTTTCGCTTAAATAAAGCCTTTGATCGATGGGAGACATTGTCTCAGACAGAGAAAGATAAGGTGGAGTTTTTGTGTAACGAATGTTGCTGGTTTGGGTGTATGGACCGGAAAGCCTGCTATGAAACCGTCAGTCGTAAAAACCTTGGAGAAAACAAGGAACATCATTGCGCTGCTCCAGATTCTGATCAGGGCTATCGTTTTTCAAAAGCAATGAAAAATCCGGGATTTATCGGTATTGATGCAATCCAAAATGTATATTTGCCAATGGGCTTTTCCAATTTCAAAATCGAAGGGCGTGGGCTTGGCAGTGCGTTGATTCTGGAATTTCTGCTTTATTACATGACAAAACCACAGTACCAGCTGTATGTCCGGGAAGAAATTTATCTGGATAATATGCTGGATCTGTTTTAAGGAACCGTTAAGGTTTTTTAAGAAAAGAAAAATTTTTTTCGCGTGCAGAGTGTGATATTGTGAAAACAGTAAAGAAGATAGAAAGGGAAAAACAATGTTAGAAGTATCACATGTAACAAAACGTTACCGTAAAGTCTGTGCAAATGATGACATCAATCTGACTATCCCGGACGGGGAGATCGGTGTACTGCTTGGACCAAACGGTGCGGGAAAAAGCACAATCATCAAATGTATTATGGGATTTCTCAAATACGAGGGACAGATTCGCGTAAACGGTTTGAACAACAAATCCGTTGAGGCAAAGAAAATTATGGGATATGTGCCGGAGATTCCGTCGCTTTATCCGAATCTGACTGTAGATGAGCACCTCGAATTTATTGCGCGTGCCTATAAATTAAAGGATTATAAGGAAGAGAAAGAAGCGCTTCTGCAGCGGTTTGATCTGGCAGATAAAAAGAAAAAGTTCGGTGATGAGTTGTCAAAAGGAATGCAACAGAAGCTGTCAATCTGTTGTGGACTGCTTCCGCGTCCAAAGCTGATATTGTTTGATGAGCCGATGATTGGTCTTGATCCGCATGCAATCAAAGAATTAAAGCTGCTGTTCCAGGAATTGCGTGAACGCGGCTGTATGGTGCTGGTCAGTACGCATATGATCGACAGTATCGAAGAACTCTGGGATACCACTTATATTATGAAACAGGGAAAGATTGCCTCGATTGTCGAGCGTCAGAATTTACAGGGCAGCGATAAGAGTCTGGAAGATATTTTCTTTGAGATCACAGAAGGTGCGGATGCGGAGAGTGAGGTGTAAGGTATGAAATTATGGGGTTATTATGCACTGCATACCTTTGTAAACACCATAAAAAAGATGTTTCGCAGTACCTTTTTGGTGATTTTTCTGGCAATTATCGGATTTGGTGTGATCTTTGGTCTGGTCGGTGGAATCGCAGGTTCCGTGATGGATCATCAGCAGGCGGCAGAACAAGCCTCGGAGATGCAGGAATCGGAAGATGTGGAGGAAGAAGATACGGAAGAGACCGATCAACCGATGAGCCCGCAGGATATTGCCCTTGTAAAGACACATGTTGAAAGTGTAGTGATATTGCAGTTTCTTGTTATCCTGTTGTGGGGAATGTACACAGGATCCAAAAACGGAACCGAAATTTTTCAGATGGCAGATGTGAACCTTTTGTTTACTGCGCCACTCAAACCGCAGTCGGTGCTCATGTTTCGTTTGAGCTTTCAGATGATTGCGACAGTATTTGCTTCTGTGTATCTGGTTTTCCAAATCCCGAATCTAGTGCTTAATATGGGACTTGGTGTTCCTGCAATTGTTGCCATCTTTGTGGGATGGATCCTGCTTCTTGTGTTCCAGAGACTGATGGTTGTGCTTACTTACACGGTCTGCTCCACGCATGAGAAACTGAAAAAGTATGTGATTCCATTTATTTTGGTGGTTGTTCTTGCGGTAGCTGGTGTGCTTGCAGCAGTATATTTTTCAACAGGAGATATTCTTGAGACGGAAAATATGACGTTATCTGCGCACTGGAGCCGTATGATTCCGGTGCTGGGCTGGTACAAAGGCATGATTATGTGTGCGGTCAACGGAGAAGTGGTGCCGTTTCTGATCTATCTGGTACTGATGTTGGCGAGCGTGGTTGTATTTATCGTTGCAATCTGGCAGATTCCGGCAGACTTTTATGAGGATGCACTTTCGGAGGCAAGTAAGCGTGCGCAGATGCTGGATGCGGCAAAAGAAGGACGTGTCGTAAATACAAAGAAACGTTCCGGACGTATCCAGAGAGAAGGTGTGTTCGGAGGTTCCGGGGCTTCGGTCTTTTTTACCAAGGAAGTATACAGCAGACGCAGGATGGCGAAATTTGGTCTGGTGACCAATACGATGCTGTTCTATTTTGCAGTTATTGTCTGTGTGGCTGCATTTACGATAAAAGTGGTAGAGAGTCATAGCTTTTTTTCTGTCGGATGTGTATTGCTTCTGGTGATGTTTTTCCGCAATATGGGGAATCCAATCGCACAGGAAACGGCGCGCAACTGGCTGTTTTTAGTGCCGGAGAATCCGTATAAAAAAGTATGGTTCAGCGTTCTTGCCGGAGTATATGGGACGGCTGTCGATCTGATTCCGGGAATGATTACAGCGACAGTGATTATGGGGGAACAGCCTGGCATCATGATCTTGTGGTACCTGACATTTCTTATTGTAGATTTCCTGTATTCACAGGTGGGACTTTTGATGGAAGCACTGATTCCAGTCACTTCGATGGATGTGGTAAAAAGCATGATTCAGATGATCCTGCGGTGTCTGATTCTGGTGGTCCTTTCGGTTCTTGTGATGATTGGTTATTTTGCATGGGGAATTGCAGGCGCTTTGATTTTGACCTGCATTGCATCCGCAGGAATCGGAGGAGTAATCTTCTGGGTTTATCCGTGGATGCTCCACCGTGGAAAATAGGTTCTAATTTTTTCCGGGAAAGCGTAAGCAAAAGCACGATTGCCGCCATGGTTGGCAACACTTGACTTTTCTATTTTTTTGTGCATAATTAGTTCAAAAATGAACAATTCAAAAAAGAAGAATTGCGCAATGCATAAAAGGAGCTGAATCTATGAGGATGGGATTTGAATTTGCCCAGAAAATCAAGGCGAATCTTGTATCGGTACATGTTGACCGGCTGGTAAAAGAAGGATATCTGGAGAGAAGGGCGGTAGAAGGTGACCGGAGAAAAACAGAGCTGATCTGTACACAAAAAGCGCAGCCGGTCATCGAAAAAGGAGGACAGTTGCAGGAAGCATTTAAGGAGCAACTGTTTTCTGGTATGGATGAAAAGATGTAGCGACAGATGGAAGAAATGGTCAGACGAATGGAACAGAATCTGGATGGAATATTGAAAGGGGACAACTAGGACAATGAAATTATTACTTACAATTATTGTGACATTTTTTGCAGGAATGGGAGCCGGACTTGGAACAGGCTTTGCAGGCATGAGTGCAGCGGCCGTGATCAGTCCGATGCTCATTACATTCCTTGGAATGGAGCCATACATGGCGGTTGGAATTGCACTGTCATCCGATGTGCTCGCCAGTGCTGTGTCCGCATATACCTATGGAAAAAATAAGAATCTGGATGTGAGAAATGGCCTGATCATGATGGTGAGTGTCCTTGTGTTTACCGTAGTTGGAAGCTATGTCTCAAGCCTTGTGCCATCTACCACGATGGGAAACTTTTCCGTCTTTATGACATTTCTGCTCGGTATCAAATTTATTGTCCGTCCGGTCATGACCACGAAGGAAGCTATGCAGGGCGTATCTGCCCAAAAGCGTGCTATACAGTCGGTGGTAAGCGGTGTCTGTATTGGATTTATCTGTGGATTTGTCGGCGCAGGTGGTGGTATGATGATGCTTCTTATCCTGACATCGGTACTTGGGTATGAGTTGAAGACAGCAGTCGGAACAAGCGTCTTTATTATGGCGTTTACAGCATTTACCGGTGCTGCATCACATTTTGCTATCGGTGGAAAACCGGACTGGCTGGTACTGGTACTGTGTGTGATTTTTACACTTCTCTGGGCGCGGATTGCGGCAGTATTTGCAAATAAAGCAACACCAAAGACACTGAACCGCGCAACGGGTGTAATCCTTGTTATTCTTGGCATTGTTGTGTTTTTATTTTCGCTTTTGGGCTAGGAAGTGTGGGGAAAAGTCCCTTTTGATTCAACGGCTGATGTGGTACACTATCATTATAGATGCAAATTTTGCATGGCTGATGTTCAAATAATAGAGGTACCTATATGAAAAAGCGCAAATTTATCCTGCTGGGTGTGGTAGTCGTATTGATTGCCCCTTTTGCTGGAAGCAGGAATTTTGAATAATGTGAACAACAGAAATACGTATCAGACATCGCAGGTTCTTTTGGATCGGGTGATCAATGTATTGGACAGAAATACACAGAGCGAGGAGGAATTGATCAATTCGCTCAAGGACGATTATATTGTCCGTGCAAAGGCGGTAGCATATATCATTGATGCCAAACCGGAAGCAGAAAGAAAGATTGCGAACCTTATGTCTGTGGATGAAGTGCATTTGTTTGATAAAGATGGAACTATTTACAGCGGCTCCGTGCCAAAATATTATGGATATAATTTTGATTCTGGGGAGCAGATAGAATATTTTAAGCCGATGCTCACAGACAAGACACTTACCATGTGTCAGGATGTGACACCGAATACTTCGGAAGGCAAGGAAATGATGTATGCAATTACCTGGAATGAAGCAGGAACCCGGATGGTACAGGTGGGAATCAAGCCGGTGCGGCTTTTGGAAGAGGTCAAGCAGAACGAGGTATCCTCGGTAGTGGAAAATATGCCGGTTTATGAGGGAATGAGTATTCTTGTGGCGGATACAAAAACCGGAGAAATCTATGGCGCTACAGATACGGATAAAATAGGAAAAACTCTGGAGGATATTGGTGTTGATACCAGGAATTTCAACCTTGCTGAAACAGCATCGGTGAAAGTTTCTGTGGATGGGAAAAAGCAAAAATGCATACTGCGGCAGGATGATAAGTATGTGGTAGGTGTTCTGATTGCATCTACATTCAATTTCAAAAATACAATCATTGCGATGCTTATCGTTGGTGTGTATCTGAGCCTTGCAACTGCATGCATGATCTATATGCTGTGGCGCATTTTTAAAACAGATAAAGAAAAAGAACTGCTGATGTACCGGTCGCATACGGATGAACTGACCGGATGTTTTAACCGGCATGCATACGAAGAAGATATTGTGCAGTTGCGTATGGATGAAGCGTTTGTTTACATTTCGCTGGATATGAATGGTCTGAAAACTGTGAATGATTCGTTAGGACATGCCGCAGGTGATGAATTGATCCGGGGAGTGGCGTCCTGTATGAAACAATGTTTTGCTGAGGTTGGCAAAGTATATCGCATTGGAGGCGATGAATTTGTAATCATTGTTCTCGATCAGATGCAGAACATAGAAAATATCAGGGAGACGTTCGATAAAACTGTGCGGCGGTGGCAGGGAAAGATGGTCAAAGAAATGTCGGTTTCCTGTGGCTATGTCTCCAGTGATGAAAAAGAATGGGATACGAATTATGATATCGCAAAGGCAGCAGATGCACGGATGTATGAGAACAAAGCTGCATATTATCAGAAAAGTGGAAGAGACAGAAGAAAACGATAGCATAAAGAAGGCTTCGGAAGTGAAATGGAGAGTCACTTTCGAAGCCTTTTTTACTTATTTCACAAGATTTTCTGCGTAATCCAGTGCGTCTACAATATTGTCGTGGAAATTTTCTTTTCCGACAAGTTCGATGAATCCATCTTTTTCCATAACATGCATTGGCTGTTCGTTGATATGCGAGAATACCAGCGTGATGTTCTTTTTCTTTGCGCGGCCAACCAGCTCATGGAGTGATTTCATAGCACTTGCATCAATAGCAGGCACGCTGCGCATACGAATGACAACGACTTTGGTATGGTGATTGCTGTTGATATTCAAAATCTGGTCTGCGGCTGCAAAAAACATTGGGCCACAGATTTCAAATACACTGATGGAATGTGGAATATCGCGAAGTTTTTCGGCCTCTCCCGGAGTGATATCCGGAGAATCCGTGTACTTCCATGCCTTGATATCTGCGGTTTCTGCCATACGTTTCATGAAAAGTAAAGCGGCGAGAACAACACCGATTTCAATAGCAACAACCAGGTCAAAAAATACGGTTAAAAAGAAGGTTGCCACAAGTACGATAATGTCGCTTTTTGGAGCACTTTTGCACAGGCGAAGAAAGGAACTCCAGTCTGCCATATTTGCAGCGACAACCAAAAGTACGGCAGCCAGTGTTGTCATCGGAATGAGTGCTGCCAGTGGCATCAGTACCAGAAGGATGATGGTCAGTGTCACACAGTGTGCGATGCCGGCAATCGGAGTGCGGCCACCATTGCGCACGTTTGCAGCAGTTCTTGCAATGGCACCCGTTGCAGGAATTCCACCGAACAGGCCGGAAAAAATATTTCCCAGTCCCTGTCCAATCAGTTCTGCATTGGATTTATGTGTATCGCCGATCATTCCGTCCGATACAACTGCGGAAAGAAGGGATTCGATAGCTGCCAGTACTGCAATCGTAAAGGCCGGTGAAAGCATCTGCTGCACCAGTTTCATGGAAATGGCTGGAACGTGGAAGGCAGGAAATGCGGAATTGAGCTGTCCGTAAACACTACCGATGGTATTTACCGGTAATTTTGCAAAATACACGATAGCAGTTGTCACGATGATTGCAATCAGAGAACCCGGGATTTTATCAGTGATCTTTGGCCAGACGAACATGATGGCAACTGCCAGAAGTCCGATCAGGGTTGCCGTTACGTTGACAGTTCGAATGTTTTTCCCGTAGATGATCAGTTTATCCAGAAATTCAGAAGGAACGGATGCAATATCCATGCCGAAGAAATCTTTCAGCTGTCCTACGAACAGAGTGACAGCAATCCCACATGTAAAACCTGTTGTAATTGTATAAGGAATGTATTTGATCAGAGAACCAAAACGGCAGATACCCATAATCACAAGGATAATACCGGCGAGAATGGTTGCTACGATCAGTCCGTCGGTTCCATATTCCACTACAATTCCGTAGATGATTACAACGAATGCAGCGGTTGGACCGCCAATCTGTACCCAGCTTCCTCCGAAAAATGAGATAAAGAAACCGGCGATGATTGCGGTGTATAGTCCCTGTTCCGGGCCTACGCCGGAAGCGATTGCAAGGGCAATAGAAAGAGGAAGCGCAATGATGGCTACAATGATACCGGAGATGATATCTTTCATCAATTGCGCTTTTGTGTAGCCCTTCATTACGTCAAAGAGCTTTGGTCTGAGTTCATTCATGATTTGATTAATCCTTTCGGTAAAGTTTTATAAAATATTTATAAAAAATTTATAAACAAGCAGTTCAAAAGTTTAGCACGAACCGAAAGGTATTTCAAGAAAAATGTTTTTCAGAGATTTATTTCGTTCCCTCTTTTAAATATTTTCATATAACGTGCATGAATGATGTGATCAAAAGCCGGGTGAAACTGGCCTGTGAACTATTGGTTTCTGGTAATGAGCCAATCACAGAAATTGCAGAACGGTGCGGGTATCATAATGCAATATTGATATGTAAGCCTTTTCCATTTATCTGGGAAACAATGTCGTCGCGGACGGCATTGTTGAATTTGCCGCAGATGGAATAGGCTTTCTTTGAATATTCCTGATCCGGTGAGAAAATTTTTCGCACCTTGGAATTATTGGCAGTCTTAAGAAGGTCTTCATTGACTGTCAGTTTTCCGGAACGCTCGACTGTGATGCCGATCTCGGACAATTCGCTGGAATATTTACTTGTCAAAGATTTTAGCTGCTTCAGATAACGTTTTGTGTCATGACTGTCCGTTGTCTTGGAAGAATCAATGGCATTGTTGTATGTGGTCACGAATGCTTCAATGGAAGAACGGGTGGTATCACTGATATCGTTGTCTTTTTCATCCGTCTCAGAACCATAATCATTGTTAAGCAGACGCTTGGAGGCACGTGTCAGTGCGCGACTGTCTTCAAATGATAATTCGATTTTTGTATAGTCATTGCGACCACTGGTTTTTATGACGTCCCGATTGTTTGCGTAGTAGTTGCGCATAAAATAATTTGTTGACAGGCTAAGACCTGAAGATACCTTTGCCATGATATTCCTCCCATAATGCAAACTTTATATAATTTATATCGGCATTTTTCTTTACTTCTTTATAGAAATGAAGTAATATCTAGATGAGAAATTCTGAATACAGCAAATAGCAATGATGATATAGGAGGGAATATGAAACAAACAACATTTGGAAAGACGGCAGAGGGGACAGAAGCATCTTTGTACACCATTTGCAATTCTAAGGGAATGCGCGCTATGGTTACAAATTTTGGTGCAACACTGGTATCTGTATTTGTCAAAAACAGAAATGGGGAAGATACGGATGTTATTCTTGGATATGACGATGTGGCAGACTATCAGAAAAATACTTGTTATTTCGGAGCTGTCGTAGGACGCAACTGCAATCGTATTGCAAATGCAAAATTTACAATCAATGGGGTAGAGTATCAGTTAGAGGCAAATGATAATGAAAACAGTCTCCACAGTGGTTCGAATGGAACCTCGGAGCGTTTCTGGAATGTGATCTCCTGCACGGATCAGATGATTACATTGCAGATTGAAGATGCGGATCTTCAGCAGGGATATCCGGGAAATGCAGTCATTCAGGTGACTTATGAAGTGACAGAAGACAATGGCCTTGCAATTACTTATCATGCGAAAGCAGATAAAGATACGGTATTTAATTTTACTAATCATGCATATATTAATTTAAATGGGCATGCATCCGGTTCTGTGCTGGATCAGACCCTACAGATCAAAGCATCCCATTTTACACCGGTAAAGGATGGAAAAGCAATTCCTACAGGGGAACTGGCAGATGTGGAAGGTACACCATTTGACTTCCGCATTGCAAAACCAATTGGACGGGACATTAACGCAGAAAATGACCAATTAAAATATGGAAGCGGATACGATCACAATTTTGCGCTGGATCATACTGGTAATGGTGTGGAAAAAGTTGCCACAGCCTATGCGCCGGAGTCGGGTATTCAGATGGAAGTTTATACGGATTGTCCCGGTATGCAGTTTTACAGTGCAAACTTTATACAGGGACAGAAAGGAAAAGGCGGGGTTATATACAAAGAACGTGAAGCATTTTGCTTAGAGACACAGTATTTCCCAAACTCTGTCAATGAACCGAATTTCCAGTCTCCGATTACTGCGGCTGGAAAGGACTATGCATCCAAAACAATCTATAAGTTTTCGATTGCATAATAAATGACACCGTTTGACCCTTTAATCATAACAAATTACAAAAGAAAAATATTCAGGGGCTAATCAGATTACAGTGATTAGCCTTTTGTTTACCATAAACAGGTACATTATATAAGGAGAAACACATGAAAATCGTATTTCTGGACGCAAAAACAATTGGAGATGACATTGATTTTTCGGGTTATGAAGCGTTAGGAGAAGTAATAAAATATGGCTTTTCGACAGCAGAAGAAGCAGCTGAGCGGGCAAAGGATGCGGATGTTCTTGTTATAAATAAAGTAGAAATCAATGAAAAATCTATTGGAGAGGCAGATCATCTCAAACTTGTCTGCGTGACTGCAACAGGTACCAATAATCTGGATAAAGAGTATCTTGCAGAACGTGGCATTGCATGGCGGAATGTGGCAGGATATTCCACGGAATCGGTTGCACAGCATACTTTTGCATTATTATTCTATTTATTGGAGAAACTACGTTATTATGATGACTACGTTAAGACAGAGAAGTATGTGGGCGATGTGACATTCACGCACTTTGCGAAGAGATTTCACCAGTTAAGTGGAATGACATACGGTATTATCGGCCTTGGCAATATTGGAAGAAGAGTTGCGGATATAGCGAAATTGTTTGGCTGCCATGTCATCTATTATTCGACATCCGGGAAAAATTCGCAACCGGATTATGAGAGGGTAAGTTTTGATGAACTGCTGGCACAGTCGGATATTGTGTCCATTCATGCACCACTTGATGAGAACACCAGAGGACTGATGGATAAAGTGGCTTTTGCAAAAATGAAAAAATCAGCAATTTTATTGAATCTTGGAAGAGGACCGATTATTAATGAAGCGGATCTGGCAGATGCGTTGGAGCAGGGACAGATTGCAGCGGCAGGCCTTGATGTGCTTTCTGTGGAACCGATGCAGGAGAATAATCCTTTACGCCGGATTAAAGATAGTGACAAACTTTTTATAACACCGCATATTGCATGGGCCAGTGTGGAGGCAAGAACACGGTTGATGGAGATTATTCTGGAACAGATTAAGGACTTTTTCCGAAAAAAGCAGGGAAATTAGTTGAGAAAAAATCCTGAGCTTCTTGGTTGACTTTATGAAATGTCGTGATATAATTCATGTAGTATTGGAAACTACATTTCGAATTACTGATAAGCATATATTATATAGACAAAAAGGCCGAAATGTATATTAAGGGTATACAGGATTTTAGAATTGCATATTTTCTTTCGACAAAAAATCCAATATACTTCCAATAGAGTTTGAAAGAGAGAAAAAGGAGGAGCATAAGGATGGCAAGTTTAAAAGACGCGGCAGAAAGACAGGCATTTTCTCTTGCGATTGATGCGGCATTGAAAAGTCTTAATAAAGATAGAGAAAAGGCTTTACTGAACATTGTAAACCTGGTTCAGAAATTCATGGGAAATAATTTTAGAAAAGAGTCTTATGAGGGCGCTAAGAAAATGATTATGAACCCGGATCACAAGTGGATGCGTTATGTGAACCGTCTTCTTGATGAGACAGACCCGCATGTTGCAAAGATGACAGCATTAAACCTTGGCTATCAGGCTGCTTTTGCAGGAACAAAGAAGATTCGTAAAATGCGTGAGGTAGAGCAGTGCAATATTCCATGGCTGATTCTCATGGATCCTACCAGTGCGTGCAATCTGCATTGTACAGGATGTTGGGCAGCCGAATACGGACACAAATTAAATCTTTCTTATGATGAATTAGACAATATCATTACACAGGGCAAAGAACTTGGTATTTATTTTTATATGATGACCGGTGGAGAACCATTGGTACGTAAGGCTGATATTATTAAATTATGCGAAAAGCATAATGATTGTGCGTTCCATTGTTATACAAATGGAACACTCGTAGATCAGGCATTTTGTGATGAGATGAAGCGTGTTGGTAACTTGTCACTTTCTATTTCACTGGAAGGATTTGAGGATGCCAATGATTTCCGTCGAGGCGAAGGTGTATACGACAAAGTTATCCATGCAATGGATCTTCTTCATGAGAATGGACTGATCTTTGGTAACAGTGTATGTTACACAAGCAAGAACATGGATGCTGTTACAAGTGATGAGTTCTTTGATCTGTTGATCGAGCATGGCAGCCGTTTCGCTTGGTATTTCCATCTCATGCCGGTTGGCATGAATGCATCGCCGGAACTGATGCCTACAAAGAAACAGAGAGAATATATTTATCACAGAATCCGTGAAGTTCGTGCTATGGAAGGTGGAAAAGAAATTTTCGTTATGGACTTCCAGAATGATGGCGAGTTCGTTGGAGGATGTATTGCCGGAGGACGTAACTACTGTCATATTAACCCGAAGGGTGATGTGGAGCCTTGTGTATTTATTCATTACTCAGGTGCGAACATCAGAGAAAAATCTCTGTTAGAGTGCTTAAAGCAGCCATTGTTTATGGCATACAGAGACAATCAGCCATTTAATGACAATATGCTTCGCCCATGTCCAATGCTCGAGAATCCGGAAATTCTCCAGAGAATGGTACATGAGACCGGGGCACATTCAACAGATGTGGAAGAGGCAGAGCCGGTAGAGCATCTTTGCGGAAAATGTCTCGAGTATGCAAAGGAGTGGAAAGGAACTGCTGACAAACTTTGGGCAGAACATCCATATCAGCAGAAAGGCTACACAAACTTCAAAAAGCAGTAAAAGCAAAATTGTTCACACAAAATTAAGATTTTCACTCAGAATTCCCGGTTTACATGCCGGGAATTTTGTTGTATGGTAATGGCATGAAAGTAGAATTTAAAATAAAACTAGAATATGATAAAAAGAATAATATTCGAGCAGCGATAGCCATTATTCTGGCTATCGTTATGTATGTTACAATTGGATTTCACATCGGAGTACTCATCGCTTATGGACTTCTCTATTATCTGATAAAAAGCCTGAAAATTGACCTTGACCAGCGTTGCCCATGGTTATGGACGGCCATTTTATTTGTGTCAGGAGCGATATTTACTACTTTTTCGATACAATATATGCTTCTGGATTCGGAACTGTTTCAGCGGATGTCAGATCTGAAATGGGTACTGAATGTGTTGTGCTGTCTGGTTGTGTACCTTGTTGTGCAGCTTTTTACGAATAATGCGGGACTTTCCTGTATTATTTCGCATACATCACTGCTGTCGTTTGCGTTCATAAATTATTTCGTATATCTGTTCCGTGGAAACGAATTTACGTTTTCAGATATCCGGTCTATCGGAACAGGACTGAGCGTTGCCGGAAACTATAAGCTGCAACTTAATGACAGAGGGGCATATGCAATTTTTGGAGCAGCTTTGTTTATTGCATTTGTGCGTAAATGTCATGTAAAATTTGCACGTGCATGGCAGATGCGCATTATAGATGCAATGTTGGCGGCTATATGTGTGATTATTGTGGGAATGGCTGCTTATGATGTAAACACAGAAACCTGGGAGCAGAAAGGAACCTATCGCAACGGATATATTCTCAATTACATTTTAGGAATTCGTGACAGTTTTATTGCACAGCCGGACGGGTATTCTGAGGAAGCTATTCAAAAACTCGAAAAGAAATATAGTAGCAATGATAAGGATTATTCCAAAACAGATGTAAAGGACCCTACTATTATTGTTATTATGAATGAATCCTTTTCCGATTTGAGCGTGTTAGGAGATTTACAGACAAATATTCCACTTACACCGTTTATTGACTCACTGAAAGAAAATACTACGAAGGGATATGCGCTGTCGTCTGTATTTGGTGCCAAGACACCGAATTCAGAGTGGGAATATCTGACAGGAAATTCCATGGCATTTCTTCCTGCAGGTTCGGTGGTGTACCAGCAGTATATCAGTGATACCCCGACATCTATTGTATCGAATCTTAAGGACGATGGATACACCTGTGTTGCCATGCATCCATATTATGAGACCGGATGGAGTCGAAATCAGGTCTATCCAAAGATTGGATATGATGAGATGCACTTTATTGATGATTTCGATCAGACAAAGATCTTACGGGAATATATCACAGATCAAGAACTTTATGATAAAATAATAGAGCGGTATGAAAGCCGTGGAGCAAATGAAAAATTATATCTGATGGGCATTACCATGCAGAACCATGGTGGTTACGGGGAACCATATGACAATTTTTATGAACGGTGTTATAAAATAGGGCAATCTTACACAGATGCCAACCAGTATTTGTCATTGGTGCATGAAAGTGATAAGGCAGTTAAGAATCTTATTGAATATTTTTCAAAAGTAGATGATCCGGTAGAAATCGTATTCTTTGGGGATCATCAACCAAGCCTGAATAGTAATTTTTATCCGCTTCTTAACGGAAAAGGAATGTCGGGTCTTACAGAAGATGAACTCGAAGCTTTGTATACGGTACCATTTTTTATTTGGACCAATTACGATACACCGGAAGAAACAGTGGATATTACGAGTCTGAATTTCCTGTCAACCATGACTTTGGAACGTGCAGGCATCGAGCTGCCGGCATATAATAAGTTTCTTGCAGATATGATGGAAACGGTACCGGCAGTTAATTCCAGAGGATATTATTCGAAAGAAAAGCAATGCTATCAGCATATTGATGATGCTACTGGAGAGGAAGCAGAGTGGATAAAAAATTATCATATGCTGCAGTATAATTCTATGTTTGATAAAAAGGGACGAAGCAATCTGTTTTTCCCGTATAACATAGGAAAATGATGTGTTTAGTTAAAGGGGAAAACGATTGAGATTAAAGGATTTACTGAAATTTGATGAAATTGTAATTCAATGTCACGATAATCCGGATGCGGATGCTATTGCATGTGGATATGCGGTTCTTTTGTATTTACAGAAATATGGCAAAAGTCCATCTTTGGTTTATGGAGGAAGAAATTTCATTCGAAAAACCAATCTGGTTATGATGATAAAAGATTTGGAAATACCGATCACACATGTGACTGCAATCGGAAATCCGGAGCTTTTACTCATGGTGGACTGCCAGTATGGTGGCGGAAATGCCGAAAAATTTGAGGCACAGAACATTGCAGTGATCGATCATCACAGAATCAGCACGAATCTGCCGGAACTTTCGGAGGTAAAAAGCAATCTTGGCGCATGTTCTACTCTGATCTGGCAAATGTTGAAAAACGAGAATTTTAATGTGACGGCAAATAAGAGATTGGGTACGGCATTAAGCTATGGTCTTTATACCGACACCAGTGGATTTACCGAAATCGTGCATCCGCTGGACAAGGATTTACGAGATGAGGCAAATGTAGACAATATTCTTATGGCAAAATATCGCAATGCCAATATGTCTTTGGAAGATCTGGAAGTGGCTGGAGCGGCTTTGCTCAACAGTGACTACATGGATGAGTACCGGGCTTCGATTGTGAAAGCAGGTCATTGTGATCCGAATATTCTCGGTGTCATCAGTGATATGGTACTTGAAGTAGATGCGGTAGATATCTGTATTGTATTCAATTTTCAAGGAGGTGGCGTGAAGTTTTCTGTGCGAAGCTGCATTAAGGAAGTGAACGCCAGTGAACTTGCAGCCGAATTAAGCAAAGACATTGGGAGTGGTGGTGGACACTGGGGAAAAGCAGGTGGCTTTCTTTCTATGCCCCTGCTAACAAAAGAATATACAAAATTCTGCCAGGAGCGTAATTTTGAGCCACGGATGGAATTTGATGATGAGGGAAAGTGGGAACATCCTTCGTTATCTGGAGTCAAAGCAGTATTATCTTATCGTTTCGAGCAATATATGAACAATACGGACATCATATATGCAAAAGAATATCCACTGGATCAAAAGAATGCAAACACATATTATCGGAGAAAAATTCCATGGGGATATGTGCACGTTTCGGAATTGTACGAGGATGGTACACCAATTACAGTTCGAACACTTTGGGGAGATGTAGATACTGTTGTCGAGAAAGGCATTGTGCTGACAATTGGCCCGAGAGGGGGAGTGTATTTTCGCAAAGAAAAGGCATTTGAGGAACAGTTTTATATGTATCCCGATTGGAAATTCCAGTTGAAGGATGTGGAGTATTCTCCGACGTTCCGAAATCAGGATGATGGTACGACGATTGAGCCGGTAGATCACATTCATGTGTGCATTCCGAAAGGAAAACGCACCATTTATGCTAAAAAGCTGGAACACAAAGTCAAGTTGTTTCAGGAGAAGAATGGGGAACATGTTTATACATTAGGCCGGGAAGGGGATTATCTGGTCAATAGCACGGAGCAGCAGAATCAAATATATGTAATGCAAAGAAAAATATTTGAAGAGACATATCGGAAAGCAGATGAGACTATGAAACAAAAAGCAGTTATTTTTGATTTGGATGGGACTTTATTAAACACATTAGAGGATTTGAAAGATGCGACCAATGCGGCGCTGGAATCGAAAGGCATGCCGGTGTGCACATTGGAGCAGGTACGACAGTATGTTGGAAATGGTGTAAGAAAACTAATGATTCGTGCAGTGCCTGACGGAGAAAAGAATCCTTTGTTTGAGGAGACTTTTGCGGCATTTAAGGAGTATTACGGAGCACATTGTCTGGATCACACAGCGCCATATCCGGATATTATGCAGATGATGAAAGCACTGAAGGAAAATGGTGTGAAGATAGCGATTGTATCCAATAAGCTGGATTCAGCTGTAAAAGAGTTAAATAAACAGTTTTTTGCAGCATACACAACTTCTGCCATTGGAGAGATGGATGGGGTTGCACGTAAACCGGCACCGGATATGGTCAATAAAGCTTTGCGCGAGTTGGGTGTTGACAAAGAAGATGCCGTTTATGTCGGTGACTCCGATGTGGATATCGCTACAGCAAAAAATTCCGGACTCCCTTGTATTTCTGTTACATGGGGATTTCGCGATGTCGAATTCTTAAAGGAGCACGGAGCGAAAAGACTAATAGAAAACCCGCTTGAACTATTGTATCTTGTGTAAGATTCATGGTAAAATAAATTATTAATGGTAAATAGCCGAATGGAAGGAGAAACACATAAATGGAAGGAAGAATTTCAGGCCATACAGGATTGCTGGCATTGATCGGGTCACCGGTAGGCCATTCCGGATCGCCGGCAATGTATAATTACAGTTTCGAGAAACTTGGTTTGGATTACGCATATGTAGCTTTTGATATCAAAGAAGAACAGGTAAAGGAAGCCTTAGATGCCATGAAACTGTTTCACATGAGAGGATGCAACGTGACGATGCCGGACAAAACAGAGGCGGCAAAGCACGTAGATGAACTCTCTCCGGCTGCACAGATTATTGGTGCAGTAAATACGATTGTAAATGATGATGGAAAGCTCACAGGATATATTACGGACGGAGAAGGTTTTGTTCACAATCTCAAGGATCATGGAATCGATATCAAAGGCAAAAAGATTACAGTAGCCGGAGGTGGCGGAGCTGCTACTGCTATTCAGGTACAGTGTGCATTAGATGGTGCAAGAGAGATTACAATTTTTAATATCAAGGATGCGTTCTTTGAGAGAACACTTGCAACGGCGGAGAAAATTCGCAAGGCAGTCCCGGGTATTGTTGTAAATGTGTACGATATTGCAGACACCGGGAAGATGACAGAGGAAATTCAGTCCAGTGATATTTTTGCAAATGCTACCATCGTTGGAATGAAGCCGATGGAAGATCAGAGTGTGGTAAAAGATCTGTCTGCATTCCGTCCGGGACTTGTAGTATGTGATGCTGTATATAATCCGGAAGAAACACGTCTTTTGAAAGAGGCAAAGGAGTCTGGCTGCACCTGCATTGGCGGCAAAGGAATGCTGTTGTGGCAGGGAGTTGCAGCATTTAAGCTGTATACAGGTATGGACATGCCTGTCGATGAAGTAAAGGAGAAGTTTTTTTCATGAGTAAAACAATTGAATGCAACATTTTCCTGATTGGTTTCATGGGAGCTGGAAAGAGCACCATTGCACGCAATCTTCAGAGAAAATTGAATTTCCCGCTTGTTGAAATGGATGAACGGATTGTCCGGGAACAGGGAATGTCCATTAATGATATTTTCGAAAAGTATGGAGAGGATCATTTCCGTGACATTGAGTCAGATCTGATTCTTGCTATTGGCAGGGAAGGTGCATCCATTGTTTCTTGCGGTGGTGGTGTGGTGGTTCGTCCACAGAACGTCGAGAACATGAAAAAAACAGGAAAAATCGTTTTTTTGAAAGCAACGCCGGAGACAATTTATGAGCGTGTGAAAAACAGCACAGATCGTCCAATCTTAAATGGTCACATGAATGTAGAATACATTGCACAGCTTATGGAGAAGCGTCGTGCGTTATATGAAAGCGCTGCGGATATTACTATTGAGACGGATGGAAAAACAAAAGAAGAAATCTGCGATGAAATTACGGACAGATTGGAGGAATAAATATGAAATTTAATTTTGACAACAAACTTTTCGTAGCGTTAGGAAAGGTTGTTGATTGTGCAATTTTGAGTGTCTTATGGCTTGTCTGTTGCTTACCGGTCATCACAATTGGGGTATCATCCACGGCACTATATTATACAGTACATAAGTCTATTCGCGGAAATAGAGGCTACACTACAAAGAATTTTTTCCACGCTTTCAAAGATAACTTTAAACCAGCGACACTGTCCTGGATTGTAACACTTGCGGTTCAGATTATTCTTGCTATGGATGCTTATATTACCTGGCAAGTACTCCAGACTGGAAACAATATGGGAGCATTTTTCTATTTTTTCCTCATTCTGATTGCTTTTTCGATTGGATGGGTCATTTATACTTTCGCATATATTGCAAGATTTGAAAATACGGTCAAGATTACTTTGAAAAATGCCATTCTTATGGAACTACGACATTTACCATGGTCATTACTTATCATCATTTTGCTTTTGCTTGCAATTTTTTTGACATGGTTGATCCCGATTTTTGTATTCCTGATGCCGGCATGTATTGTTTTGATATTTGATTTGATTTTGGAACGTATCTTCCGTATGTATATGTCACCGGAAGATTTGGCTAATGAAAAGGAAAAAGATATGCTCGACAAGATGGATTAATTGATTAATACGGAAGGTGAGCTTATGAAAAATAACTGGAATATGGATATTTTAGAATAAAGTGCTTGCTATTTTAGACGTATGTGGTATGATGAAGAGGTCATGAAATGACACGGATTCTATCACATACGTTTCCCTTATAGGGGGAAATCATATGAAGACAAATCACAAATTACGATTACAGGCAGTAATGCTGGTTCTATGCATGGTGTCCATGCTGCTTTTTCCAGGAAATAGAGAAGATATATCTGCAAAAGGAATTGATTTTCTTATTTTAGGTGTATACGAAAAAAGTCTTGAAGTCGGGGATGAATTCTGTATTTCAGCAGTAGCTTCGAATAGAAATAAAATAACATTCCGTTCAAGCAATTCAAAGGTTGCTTCAGTCAGTACCTATGGGCAGATCATTGCTAAAAAACCTGGAGAGGCAAAGATTACAGTCAAGGCAGGGAAAGCGCAGGCACGCTGCCGGATTATTGTAAAAAAAACACGCATTGATGTGAAACAAAAAAATATTTCTATGGACAATGGTGACATATTTCAGTTGAAGGCAGTGGCCTCCACTGGACATGCGTTGACCTACAAATCCAGTAAAAAGAGTATAGCGTCGGTAGATGAGAAAGGCCTTGTTACGGCAAAAAAGCCGGGTGAGGCAACAATCACTATCTCGGTAGATGGCACATCTGAAATCTGTAAAATCAAGGTGCGGGAGACCAGGGTAAAGCTGGATCGCACCAAAGTAACACTTTATCGAAAGGGAGAAATCACACTCTCTGTCTTAACAAATTCCAAAACAGAACCAAAGTGGAAATCGAATAAAAGCAGTGTTGCAACTGTAGATAACAAAGGAAATGTGACTGCAGTAAAGCATGGAACTGCAACGATTACTGTGACAGTAGACGGCATCAGGGCTACCTGCGAGATTATGGTAAAACAGCCGAAAGTAAGCTTTGAACAGTCAGAATTATCACTGAAACAAGGGGAGAAAATTTGCTTGAAAGCAAAGGTTTCGTCCGGCAATGAACCAATGTATTCCAGTTCTAATACTACGGTAGCAACCGTGGATGAGGAGGGTAATATTTATGCTTGCGGAAGAGGAAAAGCATATATTTATGCGAATGAGGATGGAATCAAAGCAAAGGTGATTATTCACGTAAAGTAAATTAAAACAGACAGATAGAAAAGGGAGATGGTGTGATAGAATCCAAAAAGGGGAGAGCCCCTTCAGGTTAACTGAAGGAAAGCTCTCCTTTTTTCAGACAGGATTCAACATATTTCTTGATCTGATAGTCGTCTTCCGGCATTTGGCAACCAATAATATACATGCCATCATTATCGGAACAACGGATAATGCGACCGTTGAGTTCTGCATGGGAAGGTAATGCAAAATTATGAATTGAAACCGAAATTTCTTTTCCATGGCAATCAGCAAAAACAGGGGAGGTCATAATCAGAGCGAAACCATTTGCACTGAGATTATCGAATTTGCCTGTAAAAGTTTCTCCTGTGTCTTTTAATGTTACGGTACATGTGTTGGAAATATCAATGCGTGGATATTTTCGTCTGTTGAGAATCTTCGAACGTGATTGCAACAGTACAGAGTAGTTTGTATCGGACGTATCAAGCAGTGCCTTCTCCCAGAAGTAAATAATGTTGCCAACCGTAATCTGAAGATTACAATCAATCGGAGTTGATAAAGCCGGGTTCTCTTCTAAAGAGATAAGTACACGATCCTGTGTATGGGAAATCAATTCTCCTGAATAGGCGGCATTATCGGATGTACGAACGAGTACTTTCATACCAGGACCTACATCTGCAATTCCCATAAAGCCACCGATACCAAGCTCGCACATCAATGCCTGAACGACGTCTTCGATATTATCAATATTGGTAGAACTTTCTGTGTATTTGCTGAGAATTCGCTTGCTGATGTCGCTGGAGTGATCGATGCATCCGGTAATAACATTGACTGTATTCGATACCTGTTCCATATTATCAACCAGTTGAAGGTTGGAATTTTCCACCTCCTTCATGGCAGAATCAATGACCTGAATATGTTCTCCGAGCTGGGTGGAATCTTCTGTAATCTTCTGTACATTTTCACCGGTCAGAGTTACTTTTTCCAAAGTTACCTGAATCAGTTCAAGTGTCTTCTCAATGGAAGTAGTCATTTTTCCCGATATTTCATCGAGACGGGTCAGAGCGTCCTGAATCTGCGCAGAAGAAGTCTTTGTCTCGGTGCTCAATGTACGAATCTGTTCGGCAACAACCGCAAAGCCTTTTCCGGAATCACCGGCACGGGCAGCTTCGATAGAAGCATTGAGTGCAAGAAGGTTTGTTTGGTTGGAGATGTTGTCGATTTTTCCGGTTTCTTCAAGAACCATGGTAAACTCGGTTTTGAAATCATGAAGAATATGTTCAACTTCAGAAGAAAGTTCGGACATCGTTCCGGCTGTTTTCACAAGACTGTCGAGATCCTGTGAACTTGTCTTTGCGTGTTCCTCTGATTCTACAGTAAGATTGACCATTTCATCAATCATAGCTGCTACATTTTCCACTTGTGTACGAATATCGGATGTCATGTCCATAGAAGAGGAAGTACGATCCTGTAGATGTTGATTGTTATCGGAGAGTTCGTTCATACCAAGCATTACGACATCAGACCCATGCTTGTTTTCAGAGGCAAGTTCCCGGACGACAGTAATTCCATCCATGATGGAGTTGCTGGCAGTTTTAACTTTTTCAACAGTAGTCACCACACGATGCAGGTCTGATTTGATACTGTCGGTCAATGCACCATCAGATTCATTCAGGTGGCGAATAGACATTACATAGCAGATATAGCACAGCACCAGACAGGAAAACTGAAGCTGATAATTTTTCATATCAGATGCGCTGTTACAGCCAAGAATCATACCGCGGTAGACAGCACTGAAAATTACACTTAATGTATTGGCAATTCCACATCCAATCATAAACTTCTGATTTTTATACAGGACAAGAAGACTCATCACAGGAAGAATGTAGGTGAAAGCGATAGGCGAGGCTGTCGTGCAGAGTACAAAAGTATAAAAAATACCATAACCGACAATAAGAATGTGTTTATAAATGTCGGTTGTCCAGCCTTTGACTCGAAGCATTACTTCGCCAATGATTACCGGAAGCCAGCACAAAATTAAAAAGATAATGTAATTGTTCACAGGGTATAGTCCGTTCCCTGTATCTGAACCATAATTGGCAGACAGAAGAATGGAGAAAATCAGCCAGATAATCCGGGCTTTCCGGTTGGCTTTTTCCTTAAAAACAGATGCATCATAATTCATATATGTTACTCCTCCTATATATTCCAAACGTATAGAGAAATAGGAAATATTTACTAGTTTTTAGTTTAGTTTATTTTGGAGCATATTACAAGTTTAATTTCAAAATTATTATGGAACATTATGAGATCGTATGAGTACAATTTTGGGTTTGAGGTATAGAAACATGAATTTTACAGATACTAGAGTAAAATCAGAATTTATATGGAGGAACGTTGATATATGAAAGCAACAGGAATTGTTCGCCGAATTGATGATCTGGGACGTATTGTGGTACCAAAGGAAATTCGTCGTACACTGCGTATTCGTGAGGGTGACCCGTTAGAGATATATACTGGCCGAGAGGGAGAAATTATGCTAAAAAAATACTCTCCAATTGGGGAAGTTGGGGAGTTTGCAACAGCATATGCACAGGCATTGGCACAGGTGGCAGATGCGCTTGTCTGTATTACGGATCGTGATTATATTATTGCAGCCTCCGGCAATGGGAAAAAAGAGTTGGAAGGGGAACGCTTGAGTCCCGAGGTGGAGGCACTTATGGAAAAACGAGGTACCTATGCTGTAAAAAACGTGCATGTGGAGTTACCATTGGTCACAAAAGAATGGGTAAGTGACCACAAGGGCGCAGTGCTGTCCACAATTATCTGTAATGGTGATTGCCAGGGGGCAGTCATCATTGTATCTAAAAGTGATGATCCACAGAGACTTGAAACTTTTCAGTTATTGGCACAGTCCGCAGCAAGTTTTATGGGAAAGCACATGGAACAATAAAGGATATGGGAAATGTATGAAATCACGTTAGAATATTCATATGTTTCCCTTTTTCATTGTATTAGGAAATTCCCTTGCAAAGATGTGTATTCTTTATTTATATTTTTATGGCCGCTGGTAACATGTTTTTAAAAAAAACATGTAAAAACAGTTCCGTGTGACCACTATGTGACCATCTGACGATATAGTGAATGATATAAATTGGATTGAAATTAATTTTGAGGGATAACAGAAGGAGGTTGTTTATGAATGCAAGAGGTTTTTTTAAGAAAATCGTAGCGGTGACGCTTGCAGGATCGATGGTATTTGGATCTGCAATGGTTACGATGGCAGATGCGGACAGTGAGCAGACAAACGCACAGGGGTATAAGCCGGGACAAGTTTATCGCGGGGATCAGAATAAATTTGATGCAAAGGGAGAGGCTCTTCCGGGATATCATTGGGATTACAAGAAACTTACAGACTATGTAGATGGATATTATGATACAAAGCAAAACCCAATTTGTGCTAAGACAGAGCATGAGCATACGGCATATACTGGAACATGCTACACAAAGAATACATGCGACGATACAGAACACGTACATACAGAATCCTGCTATGCATATAAAAATTGTGATATTAAAGAACATAAGCACACATGGGGTGCATGCTATACAAAGGTATTAGGAGTTTGGTGCAAGAAAGAAGAGCACACGCATTCACAGGGAAAAGGCGGATGCCAGGAAAAATATTTGATATGTAGCTTGGAAGAACATACCCATTCCACCGAGGAGAACGGTTGCACGGGACCGGTACGTACATGTGGCAAAGAGGCGCATACACACGGGGACAGATGTTATCCATATGTGCAGCCAATTCTTGCAACCTATGAGTTTCAAATGAAGGCAGATGAAAATACTACAAATGGAAATGAAAAAATTTCCATTACTGTTCACGTGGCTTGTGAGAATGGTGAGGATGCCAAAGATGTACAGGTTACCATTAAAGCGCATGATCGTAATCCATTTGCAGAGACATGTAATCTTGAAAGAACCGGAACTACCAATTTGTCTGGAAATGTAGAATTTAAGATTTCTGCAACCTATGATAAAATTACATCTGTTCTGGTTAATGGTTCAAATGTCGAAGGATACGGAAAAGAAATCGGATTATCAAATAAACATGTAAATCTTTCTTATACAGTTGAACATAAGTATGAGGAGATTGCTGGTACAACAGTAGGATCCACAATGGATAAGAGAGGTAATATTATCGTTGGTCATGCAAACGATCTTGCATGTAAGCATTGTGGAGATAAAAAGGACGGAGAAAAGAAAACGATAGAGAATGTAAGCTGTTATTTATGTGAGGATCCGGATTACCCGATTCCAGAACCTGGTAAGCATGCTTCAAACAGCAAGTTTACAAAGATCTGTGATTCTACTTTGACAATTACAGATGAGCACAGCTTTACAATTAAGGAGACTACAGCGGATACAAGTGAAGATGCAGCAGCTGATACAACAGATGCTACCGAGGATACTACTTCTGAGGATGCCGAGGCAGCAGATGAGGACGAGGATGCTGATACTGCTGAGACAGATGCTGCAAAGAGCGACAGCGCAGAGGAAGCTGATACCACAGACAGCGCTGACAGTACAGACGAGACTGCAGAAGAGGACAGTGCAGACAGCAAGGCCGAGGACAGCAGCGAGAGCGCTGATTCTGAGGAGAACGCAGAGGATACTGCAGAAGAGACAACTGAGGAGAACTAAAAGTGAGATAAAGATCGAAACTTGTTGTATCGTATGTATTGCAAAATGTTTTCTGAAAGAATTGAGATTATATAAAGTGGAGAAAATGATAAAAGAGCCTGCCTGGGGTGATTCGGGCGGGCCCTTTGTCTATACAAAGTAAAATACTTATGAAAAAAGCTTTTCGCTACAAAGTAAGGTTTCAGAAAATGCAGGTACAGCAGATTGAACATGTGGATAACAATTACACAGGGGGACAACATGAAAAAGATACTTCTTATTGCAACCGGGGGAACCATTGCTTCCAAATATACAGCAGAGGGGCTGGCACCG
>OHXZ01000053.1_pt1 | contig 52719 bp, 45 predicted proteins | sample 1580021 | NCBI WGS metagenome assembly OHXZ01 (sample SAMEA3882520, study PRJEB24775) | human gut metagenome | biome: human-associated habitat; feature: intestine environment; material: feces | place: Netherlands | collected 2009/2010
AATAAACGATATTGATGTGCTTGCGCCGAAACACGACGAGCAACAGATTATTGGGCAATTCTTTGCCGCCATCGACAACCTTATCACCCTTCATCAGCGTAAGCAATCATGTAACACCTTACTTATAAATGTTTGGGAACAGCGTAAGTTGGGAGAGCTTGCAAGTTTTTCCAAAGGATCCGGTTATTCGAAAAGCGATTTAACAGATGCTGGAACACCAATTATTCTTTACGGTAGGCTATATACAAAATATGAAACAGTAATATCAAAGGTAGATACATTTGCAGATGCAAAATCAGGCTCTGTTTATAGTAAAGGTGGAGAAGTAATTGTACCGGGTTCTGGTGAGACTGCTGAGGACATTTCAATAGCCTCAGTCGTTGAAAATGCTGGAGTTCTGCTAGGTGGAGATTTGAATATTATTACACCACCAGAAGAAATAGACTCTGCCTTTTTGGCGATAAGTATTTCAAACGGAAAGCCTCATAAAGATATGGCTAAAATGGCTCAGGGAAAATCGGTTGTTCATCTTCATAATTCAGACTTGGGAAAAATAGATTTACCATATCCAAGTATGGAGGAACAAAGAAAAATAAGTGGTACCTTTGCCAATCTCGACAACCTTATCACCCTTCATCAACGTAAGTGTGACGAGATAAAAGAAATCAAGAAATTTATGTTACAAAACATGTTTCCACAGAAAGGATAAGTGACTATGGCAGAATTAGAATCAGTAATAGAAAAACGTCTCATAGATCAGCTTTGCAGTGGAGAATCGCAGTGGACATACAGGCCGGATCTTAGGACAGAAGAGGACTTATGGAACAACTTTAAATACATACTAGAACAGAATAACAAGGCCAAGCTGGATGATGTTCCACTTAGCGAATCAGAATTTGCTAAAGTGAAGAATGATTTATCGCATGCGTCGTTTTATGATGCAGGGAAGTGGCTGGTTGGAGAAAATGGCAAAGTTTATGTTCATGTTCAAAGGGGAAATGAGACGCTTCACCTTGTTGTCATGAATAATGAGCATGTTGCAGGGGGCTCAAGTGTCTACGAGGTAATCAATCAGTATCAGGCATTTAAGGATGAAACTGATGAGCATGGCAGAGACAGAAGATTTGATGTAACGCTTCTTATCAATGGGATTCCGATGATTCATATTGAGCTAAAAAATAAAGAACATTCATATATGGATGGATATCGTCAAATAAAGAAGTATATTGCGGAGGGAAAATTCCATGGAATTTTCTCGAATGTTCAGATGTTTGTCGTTAGCAATGTAGTTGATACTAAGTATTTTTCTGCCGCCAGAGATACGGAATTAAATAAGAAATTTTTAACGGGATGGATTGATAATGAAAATATGCCAGTATGTGACTACCTAGATTTTGCACAGGCAGTACTTAGAATACCGGGAGCGCATGAGATGGTTACAAAGTATACCATTCTTGATAATGACAAGAAGAAACTCCTTATCTTAAGACCATATCAGATTCATGCAATTGAGGCCATGAGAGCTGCTTCAAAGACAGGTAAGTCCGGTTATATCTGGCATACAACCGGATCAGGCAAAACCATGACATCTTATAAGGCTACTCGAAATCTTTTGATGGATATTCCGTCTATTCAAAAGACGGTATTTTTGATTGATAGAAAGGATCTGGATTTACAGACAAAGGGAGCTTTCCAATCATATGCTGATAATGACACAATTGATGTAGATGATACAGAGCATGTAGGAAGTTTAATCAAGAAGTTGGCAGATGATAACAGACAGATGATTGTAACTACCCGTCAGAAGATGCAGGTTATGATTAACCGGCGTTTGAAGGAGGGAACCAAGGAATATAACAAGATAAGAGCTCTTAAGGTCGCATTTGTTGTAGATGAGTGTCATAGGGCAGTGACACCTCAGACCAAGAGAGACATAGAGCGATTTTTTAATAATTCTATATGGTTTGGATTTACTGGAACACCTATATTTGAAGAAAATAAGTATGAGCAGAAGGGTGATTTGCCGCAGACTACAGAGGAATTATATGGTCCATGCCTCCATAGCTATACAATAAAAGAAGCTATTCATGATGGTGCAGTATTAGGCTTTAATGTTGAAAATTTAGGACCTAAGGATATCGCAAAAGATGATGAAGAAAAATATTATCACAGCGAAAAACATATGAGAAATGTTCTAAATGTAATACTAAATCAGTCTCTGTCAAAATTTGGAATGCAAAACGGGCGAGGAAAGACTTATGAGGCTATGCTTACTGTTGAATCGATAGCAGTGGCTCAGAAGTATTATGAGATGATTTTGAAAATTAAAGCTGGAGAGGACGAGCTTAAAATCAGCGAAGATGTCAAAAAGGCTCTTCCTGATTTTCCTAAAGTAGCTATTACTTTCTCTGTATCTGAAAATGAAGAATCATCGCAAGCCAATCAAGAGGCTATGAAGAGATACCTTGCATATTATAATAAAATATTTGGAACAAAATATGGGATTGACGGACTTAGTGCATATAATGGTAATTTGAACGATCGATTAGCTCGCAAGGAAAAACGTTACGCTGACAGAGAACAGCAGGTGGATATCGTTATTGTGGTGGACCGTTTACTTACAGGCTTTGATGCTCCTTGCTTGTCGACACTCTTTATTGATAGACCGCCAATGAGTCCTCAGGGGTTAATACAGGCATTCTCAAGAACGAATCGCTTGTTTGACCAGAATAAAGAGTATGGCCAGATTGTTACCTTTAGAAGTCCAAAAGAATACAAGGAGAAAATAAATGATGCACTTATTCTGTATTCAAAGGGCGGCATAGGTCAAGCGATAGCAGAAGATTGGGAGACAGTGCTTGAAAACTTTAATTTATCATTAAAGACCATACGAACCTTTGCACCTGAGCCGAAGGACGTTATGAGCTTGTCAAAAAAACAAAAGAAGACATTCATCAAATTGTTCAGAGATTTGGATCACGACTACGCTCATCTAAAATCGTTCTCTACATTTGCCCCCCAAATGCTGGATGAATTCGAATTTAGCCAGGATATATATGAGGATTACGCTGCGGCTTATAATAATGTGATGGAGGAAATGAAGAAGGATTCATCAGACGATACAGATGATGAGCCAATTAGAGATGATTATGATTTAGTGGCTTATAGCAAGTTTAAGATTGATTTCGAATACATTGTAGAACTATTGCAGGGGTTTGTTGATTTCTTGGATCAGAAAAATGAAGATTTTGATGAGACAGAGTTTGAGCATAAGCTTCTACAATTGAAGGAAATTGTAAAAGAATTCGCCGAAGACAATCCAAGATTAAGTGATTTATTATTGCAAGTCTTAGATGAGATCGAGCAGGATAAAGCTAAATTTATGGGGCAGGACATTTCTGTCATTATCAATCAGATGCGTTACGCAGCTATAGATAAAGAAATTGAAAAGTTCTCTTCAAAATGGTTTGTACCGTTTGATGATGTAAAGTATGAAGCTTACAATTTTAAGGACGGAGAGCTTGCTAATGAAAACAAGCTAAAAGCATTGGCCGATTATGCAACCTATAAAGAGCATACACCGGATGCACTCCCTAAGTTTAAATTTAATGGAGCACTTATAAAAGAGTTTAAGGAAGTTTTGATGCCTGAAATTAGTCCATTGCTTGAATGATAATGAGAAAGCTTGTAGCAGTTCGCTACAAGCTTTTCTTTATCAGCATTCATCGGCGTGCGTACTAGTTTTACGAGTTCAAATTAGATAAAGACCTCATGATGATATCTATATCCTTGCTTTCAAGCTCCTGGATGATATGTAGGTAGGTCTTTTGTGTTGTAGTCATATCAGAGTGGCCTAATCTACGTGCAACGCTTGCTATAGATACTCCTGCAAATAATAGAAGGGAAGCGTGTGTGTGTCTTAACCCATGTACTGAGATTACCGGTATTTCAACTTTCTTACAATGCCTAGCAAGAAGATCATTTACTGTCGAATTGTAAATATTGCCTTTGATAAAAATAGGTTCGTCCTCCGGTAACTGCCTTACAAGCTCTGCAAACTGCATTACTGTTTGCCAGTCTAAAGGAATCTTTCTGATAGAAGATTCATTCTTAGTGGGAAGAAATCCACCGTTACCTTTGTAATCCCATGTCTTTGAAACTGAAAGCATTTGACGAGAAAGGTCAAAATCCTTTGGGGTGAGAGCTAATGCTTCAGAAAAGCGCATACCGGTCTTAGCAATTAAAAGAAGAAGCCAATCTAAATTAATTTCTGACTTAAGATCCAGATCGTCTAGCAGCTTGTGAAGTTCATACTGATTAAGATACTTGGGTTTCTTTTCCCTAGGTGTTTTTCCTTTGATGATAGCTTTACGAGTGGGATCTCTCTGAATGAGCCCTTCATCCACTGCATCAAGAATGGCACACTTGAGATGATGGTGAAAATCCATAGTGGTCTGTCGTTCATGTTCAGAAGCATAGTCGTTCAGAAGCTTCTGATATGCAAAGCGATCAAGGTCTCCTAGAGTCAGTTTAGGGACAAGCTTCTCGAGCCAGTGATGAGCCATGTGGTACTTGTTCATGGTGACGGGACGGATGGCTCCTTCTTTATAGACGGTAATCCATTGTTTATAGTAATCGCAGAATAGAGTGGTACTACCGTTGACTGTCGTTTGGTTCATTTGTAAGTCCTCCTTTTTGTGTAGTGATACGCACGCCGATGAAGGGTGATAAGGTTATCGAGATTGGTAAAATACTCACCAATTTTAGCCTGTTCTTCTAATGATGGAGTAGCAAAATCCATTTCTCTTATTTTTGAAATACTGGTTCTTACACGAGTACTTCCTTGGGAATCATTATTAACCTGATTAAGAAACGTTTCACTCTTTGTTGTATATAAAAAGAACTCATCTGTTGCCACGTTTTTATCAAGTTTTATCCTTACACAATCAGATGATAAAACGTACATTTTTTCAGTATTTGGGCGTATTATTGTCATTCCTGCGGGCATCATTTTTCCCATTACTAATTCGCCTTCATTTACAATACATCTTCTTATCTCTTTTGCATGCTCAAATGTTGTATATCGAGTGTTTGGTTCCTGCCATCCATAGTCAGATAAGTTACTTAGTTGAATAATTCGAGCTTCTTTTTCATCAGTATAATGCTCTGTTTTTAGGTTACTCCCAAATGGACCATCAGCAATATCCACTATTGCGTCTGACAACTTACGCTGTTCCCAAGAATGTGTTTGATTTTATTCGCATTTGAGAATATAATAAAAATAACTATAGATTGCTATGTAGGTGGAGAATGAATGGAATATAAATCAATTCGAGAAATGGCAGATGAGTGGGGAATATCTAAAAGACGAATACAGGTTCTTTGTGTGCAAAACAGAATTGAGGGTGCTGTTAGAATAGGATATTCATGGGCTATACCTGCTAATGCAAAGAAACCTGAAGATGCAAGAATAAAGAACGGGAAATATATTAAAAGAAAAGATGATAAATAAAAACATATAGGAGGAATTACCGGATGTATGGAAAAGCTATTGAACTCTTTCTGTTTAATGGTACTGCGGATAGTTTGACAACAGCGGAATTGTCGAACTGGAATGGTAAGGCTATTAAGATTCCTAGAACAGAGATTTGTGGATGTGACCGAGATGATATTAAAGGTGTCGGAGTATACTTCTTGATGTGCCAGGAGGATGACGGAACAGACTCTGTATATATTGGTGAAGCCGAAAATGTTTTAGACAGATTGACACAACATCTTAGAGATTATCAGTCTGGCAAAGAAAAATATTATTGGAACACGGCGGTAATTTTTGTTGGAAGAGACTTGAATAAAGCATTAATCAGATATTTGGAAAATCGTTTTGTTGAGATTGCCAAAGACTGTGGTAGATACTCGGTTCTGACAAAGAATACTTATAAGAACACAGTGTTAAAAGAAGCGCAGATCGCAAGTATGGAGGAATTCATTGATAATGTGAAAATTCTTATAAATACGCTTGGATATAAAGTGCTGGTTCCGGTTCCTAAGGCAACGGATGAAACCATTTACTTATATTGTAAAGGTTCAGGGGCATCAGCTAAAGGTTTCATTAGTACAGGTGGATTCACTGTTTTAGCTGGATCAAAGGTATCAGACCATACAGTGCCTTCTTTGGAAACAAGAGGTAAGACCTATTATATTCTTAGAAATACTCTTGTTAAGGAAGAAGTGATAAAGGATGGTGTATTTCAAAAGGATTATGAATTTAATGCCCCATCGGCTGCGTCTGCTGTTGTCCTTGGACACACATCGAATGGTAATGTGGATTGGAAAACAGAGGACGGAACGAAACTAAAAGATTTATAGGAGCTGTTGAGAGTGAAGTATATCGTAAAGAAGATTATGGAGCCGGATTATGGTTGTGAGGAACATCCAGATGATTATGTCGCAATGGATAAGGTCATTTTAAGGGATGAAAACGGGATTGAAATTGATATGGCAATATCCGATTCAACTCTTTATGACAAAGACATTAACGAAGGCGACTGGGTATATTTTGATCCTAATAATCAGATTTTTAAGGAAAATTAACTTTTGGTCCAATGGACCAGAAGTGAGCAATATGTGAGAAGGAGGAATAGCCGTTATGAAGTATGATAGATTAACCCAATATATTGAAATATTTCAGCCGGGCTATTCAGCTGGAACGTGTTTTTTTGATAAGGAACATAGCGGAACAGCAGATGATCCAATACAGATGCCATTCGTCATGTTTGATCAGAATGTGATGAAGTTCATGGACGAATTCTATGAAAGTGGGATTGCTGTAAAGAATTACAAAGAAATAATGGAAACTGCAGGTATTGAAGATGAGCAGTTTGATTTCGTTAATCTGCATATTTTGAATGAAGAAGTGGTATGTGCAATTCTGACTTACATTATTAGAGCAGATAGGTTCTGTGAAGGATATTTGAAGTCGAAGATTGAGCAGGGAACGGTGACGCGTGTCTTAAATCGCTTAAAAGATATAGATGAGTATAATCCATATCCAAATTTCCATGTTGATTTTGTGAAAGGACAGAGAATTGCAGAAGTTCAGACTGTTATGCTAAAGGATATGGGGTTTCCCTATGATTTAGAAAGTAAAGATACAGAATATAAGTCTCTTGATTCAAAAATGGTTGCAAGACTTGAAGATGAGTTTATGTATCTGATTGAAGAGTTGCTTCCGAGAGATCTTCAAGATTTGTTTTACATCGTTGGACTAGAGCCATGCCAAGCATATTGGAAGATATATGAGGGAGCTGTACGGAGATTACAGATTCCAAGATGTGAGAATCATAACAATAAAGACTATGGTAAGTTTATTGGATATGTTGAGGATGGAATCAAAGATTTATATAGAAAAGGATATACTTTTACAGAGATTTACGAATCGACTTGTGCAACTAAGGACATGATTTCTGAGATTAATGCGGAGAGATTTAACCAGGAAATCAATACAAGTGAAATCGACAGAATCCTTTTCAGACAAAGTGATTGCAGGTACACCTGTGGAGTAATTATTGACCATGTATTTTATGATTATGCAGTTGAGAGAGATGGCAAGACAGTTCTGCTAATCAAGGTTCCTATTGTGGGGGAATCTATGAGTTTAGAGAGGAAAAGAGAAAGCTATGCAGATTATGCGGGGATTGGGATGATTTCAGTTTTGGTAATTGATTCGTATGAGTTACAATTCAATGACTCTCTTGGAAAAGAGATAACAATGGCTTTTAGAGATCCATCGTATGTTTCTGTGCATAACGAGCGTGAGTCTATGGAATTAGATGATTTCGATGAGGAAATCTTGGATAGCTGCTATTTACCAAGGGAGGATTATGAGCCAGTACATATTGGAAGAGTCAAGAGAATAAAGTTGGTTAGTAACTGCCTATGTTATGGACCAGCACCAATGCCTGAGGATGAAGCAGAGCAGCATCTTACGATATGCTCAGATGGGAGAGTATTTTTCAGCAGTTATATTGTGGGTAATAGAGAAGATTTCAAGTATGAAAAAGCTCGAATGGAAAGACATGATATAACCGATACCAAGGCGAATTATATTCTTGCAACAATTGGTAGCTTCTTTGAAGAGAAGTATATTGAGAATTTTGCCACGGATTGTGGTAATTGGGATATTGAGATAATCAATGAGCAAGATAGGAAATTTCATTTTGGAGGTTCGTTGTGCACTGATCTCGTATATAGGCAAGAAGCGTTATCGCTATTATTGCGAGAATTTATTGAAATGCCTGAATTACTTGGATTTGATGGTGACATTAGAAATGAGATTCATGTTGATGAAGGTGAGTATATATTTGTAGAAGTATCATTTGAAAGCAGTGAAAAAACATATTGCTATATCTGTGATGATAAGCTGATACAGGAATATGATGAGGTGCTTGTGCCAGTTGGACAAGACAATATCGAGAAAATTGCGATTGTTGAATCAGTTGATGTGCATACTGAAGATGATGCACCATATCCGGTAGAAAAGTGTAAGCATGTAATAAAAAGACTGGTTTAGATGTTTGATTAGACAATATGCAGAATGTTATAAAATTTAGATTGGTGAATTTTTAAAAGAACTTGATTTGTCAGAAGGTCATTCTTCAGGTATCCCAACGATACAGGAAGAACTTGAAAAGAATGGATCGCCAAGAGCAGAGTTCTTTACGGATGAAGATAGAAGAGCTATGAGAATAAGAATTCCAATTCATCCAGCATTCTTAGAAAATAATGATGAAGATTCAGCGAAAAATAGTTATGAAAAAGCGACGAATAAATTGTCTAAGAAAAAGAAAGAGCAGTATGATAAAATTTTGAAATTGATGGCCGATGGTAATTGGCATAAGACAGCAGAAATTGCAGAGAATTTGGGATTGAAGGGCACGAGAGCAAGAGAAATAATGAGAGAGCTGTGTGCAATTGATAAGACGGTTGATAATGGGAAAACGAAGGGAAAAATGTACAAGTTAAAATAATTCAACGCTTTTATCACCTAAAAAGCGTTGAAAAAAGCGTTGAAAAAATATTTGTGCTGGTACGTAGTAATTTAACAGAATAATGCAAAAATATCATAGTTGACGAGAGGAAAGGAAGGTATGACCAATGCGTGATCCAATAGAGAATGTGACGAGATTGCAGAAGCAGCTAAATAATCTGCAATTGGAGAATCAGGTATTAAAGAATATATTGGATAAAGCAGGATTGTCATATCAAAATGAACTGGCAAGTATAAGGAAAAAGGATACGAAAGAGGATTTTGATCCAGAACAGGGTAAAAGGATTGTGTACCCCAAAGAGATTACAGACAGGATGGCAAAGCTCTTTTTCTCATTCTTTTGGGGAAGAACAGATGTATATGCGAAAAGAAATGTAAATAAAAACGGAGAGGCGGCATATTATCCGCAGTGTGATAATTTCTGGTCAGATAATTGCCATAGGAAATTAAATACACATATAGACTGTAAGGATTGCAAATATTGTTCGTATACAAGATTAGATTTATCAACTATATTGACGCATTTGAGGGGAAACTCTTATGTTGCAAAAGATGTAATTGGTGTATATCCATTATTTAGTGATGGAACATGTAGGTTTCTGGTGTTTGACTTTGATAATCATGAGAAGAATGCAGAAAAAAGGGACTTTGCAAATACAGATGATACATGGATTGAAGAAGTCGAAGCTATGAGAGATATCTGCACATTAAATGGGATAGAACCTTTGGTAGAACGTTCTCGTTCAGGAAAAGGTGCACATATATGGATATTCTTTGACAAGCAAATATCGGCGGCATTGGTTCGTAAATTTGGCTTTGCACTTTTAGATAAAGGTGCAGAGCAGGTGAATTTAAAGTCATTCAATTATTATGACAGAATGTTACCAGCACAGGATTCCTTAGAAAATGTGGCAATAGGAAATCTGATTGCATTGCCATTACAGGGAAGGGCGTTGAAAGATGGCAATAGTGCATTTGTGGATGGTAACTGGAATGCTTATCCTGACCAATGGAATGCTTTATTAAGTAAACCTAAGCTTTCAGAGGAATTTCTGGAGAATAAGATAAGGGAATGGACATTTACAGCAGATGACCTTGAAGCATCCAGTGATGAAGAAAATAGGGAAAAGCCATGGGATAGAATGAAAAATTTTGCAAAATCAGATGTTGATGGGAAAATGGACATCACATTATCAAATGGTATATATGTCGACAGCACGAATCTTAAGCCTGCGATGCAAAATAAGATTCGCAGAATGGCAGCCTTTAGTAACCCAGTATTTTATAAAAATCGTGCGATTGGAACATCTAATTATGATACTTCGAGGTGGATTTATCTTGGAAAAGACCATCTTGGTGGATACATACAGATTCCAAGAGGATTACAGGATGAATTAATAGCAAATATTGATAAGGCAGGAATTGAATATACTATTGATGATGAGAGGCAGCAGGGAAGAAATATTAATGTAGAATTCAATGGAGAACTACGACCTGAACAGAACAAGGCGTTAAAGGAACTGACTAAGCATGATAATGGAATACTTCATGCTGCAACAGCATTTGGGAAAACAGTTGTATGCAGTGCAGTAATTGCAGAAAAGAAAGTGAATACTCTGATCCTGCTTGAATCATCTGCACTTATAGAACAGTGGAAAGATGCTCTAAACAAATTTTTAATTATAGATGAAGAACTACCCCAGTACAAAACGAAAACTGGAAGATTAAGAACTAGAAAAAGTCTGATTGGAACATTGCAGGGAGTACATGATTCGATGACAGGGATTGTTGATATTGCAATGGTCGGCTCACTTTGCAAAAAGGGAGAGTTTCATAATTTGCTGAATGATTATGGACTTGTGATAATTGATGAGTGTCATCATTCTGCCTCTGAAACAATAGCAAATGTGCTAAAAGAAGTAAAAGCAAGGTATGTATATGGTGTGACAGCAACTCCGAAAAGAGGAGATGGACTGGAAAAAATCAATTATATGCTGATAGGACCTATAAGATATAGTTACACAGCAAAGGAAAAGGCTATGGAGCAGGGGATACAACATCTTGTATATCCGCGTTTTACCAGAACTGTTCCACCAAGAGGTGTACTTATCGGTAAGATGCATCCAAATGAAGCTTATGAGATTATTCATAATAATGATCTTAGGGATGAACAGATTATTGAAGATGTGAAGAATTGTGTGTTGGCAGGACGCACACCGGTTGTTTTATCCCGATACAAGGATCATTCAGAGAAACTGTACGAGCGATTGAAAGATTATGCAGACCATGTATTTTTAATGACAGGCAACAACTCAAAGAAAGAACATAAGAAGATTTTGGAACAGATGCATCAGGTTGATAAGGCGGAGTCTCTGATATTAATAGCTACAGGTTCTCTTGTGGGAGAAGGTTTTGATTTTCCAAGACTGGATACACTTTTTATGGCAACACCTGTATCATTTCGAGGAGTTGTTGAACAGTATGCTGGTCGATTGAATCGTGATTATGCTGGTAAAGAAAATGTAATAATATATGATTATGTAGACAACCATATTACAATGTTTAATAACATGTATATGAAGAGACTTAAAGCATATAAACAGATTGGATATGAGATTGCAGGTGGTTTGCATAATGATAAACAGACAGCTAATGCAATATATGACGGTGATAATTATGCTGAAAATTATCATAAAGATTTACTGGATGCAAATAAAAATATAATTATTTCAAGCCCTGCAATTAGTGGGACAAAAGTTTATGAACTTATTAACCTGCTAAAAGAAAAGCAGTTATCAGGTGTTCAGATTACGATAGTAACATGGGCACCGGATTCCTATGGATTTGGAGATGCATCATACTGGATGCAGCTACATGAAGAAATGCGCAAAGCTGGTTTCTACATTAAAACAGTAGAAGAGTCATGTGAACGATTTGCTGTTATAGATCAGGAAGTTGTCTGGTATGGAAATATTAATCTTTTGGCGAAGGATAAGGTTGATGACAGTATTATGAGGGTTTTGAGTAAAGAGATAGCTAGTGAATTGATGGAAATTACATTTGGAGATAATGGTTGAGCTGAATAGGACTAAAACATATGGATTCCATAAGATGTAAAGAAGACGTTTCATGAGAATAGAGAAAGGAATGCGTTTATGAGCAAAGGATTACAGATAAGAAATAGCACTGTTGATTTCTTGGTTTTCACACGAGATGCAGGAGAAGACGGAATAGAAGTCAGGGTTCAGAATGGCGATGTATGGCTTACGCAGAAAGCAATTTCGCAGCTTTTTGATGTAGATAGAAGTGTGATTACAAAACATCTGAGCAATATTTTTAAAGAGGGAGAATTAGATGAAAATTCAGTTTGTGCAAAATTTGCACAAACTGCGGATGATGGGAAAACATACAATTATAAGTTCTATTCATTAGCAGCTATTATTGCTGTGGGGTATCGAATTAATTCAGAACGGGCAACGCAGTTCAGGACATGGGCAACCAAAGTGTTGGATACATTTACAAAGCAGGGTTATGTTCTTGATAAAAGCAGATTGATTAATGGACAGATTTTCGACGAAGATTATTTTGAGCATCTTATTGCTGAGATTCAGGAAATCAGAGCAAGTGAGAGAAGATTTTACCAGAAAATCACAGATATATATGCAACAGCAGTTGATTATGATAAGAATTCACAGGTGACAAGAGAGTTTTATGCAACAGTTCAGAATAAGATGCATTATGCAGTTCATGGTAATACAGCGGCAGAAGTGATAGTGGCAAGAGCTGATCATAATAAGGAACATATGGGACTTAAATCATGGAAAAATGCGCCTGATGGTAAAATAGTAAAAACAGATGTGTCAATTGCAAAAAACTACTTGGAAAAAGAAGAACTTGCAGAATTAAATGAGATTGTGACAATGTATCTTGATTATGCAACAAGACAGGCACGAAGACATATTCCTATGACTATGGAAGATTGGAAAACAAAGCTTGACGCATTTCTTAGATTTAATGATGCGGATGTACTTCAGGATAAAGGAAAAGTAACAGCAGCTATTGCAAAGGAATTTGCAGAAAGTGAGTTTGAGAAATACAGAGTTATACAGGATTCACTATATGAAAGTGACTTTGATAAATTGATGAATGATATGGAAAAGAATGATAGCTGATATTTATCACGTTACAAAACAGTGTCCATTAAGATACAAGAAAGTATATTTCGCTGGATGATAAGAATCAGTATTTGATCATAGGAAGAAATCCAAAGAATTTATTTACAACAAGTGATAATTTATTTGAGCTCGTGAGTGAGAAAATGGGGGAGCAGAAAGAATTTAGTCTGAAAGAATATTTGTGAGCTATATTAGTATTTTCCGTAACATGGTATGGCTAACAGGAGTGTGGGAAGAGATTGATTTTGAAACTGTAAGTAATGTGGCAGTTCGTGAAATTCAGCAAGTAATTCAACAGATTATTTTATGCATGAGATGAAAATGAATAATGATTATCAGATAAAAGAGCGATGTAGTTTATATACACCGCTCTTTTTGATTGGTATGGTATTTTATTTTTCTAGCAGTTTGCGTGCATATGTAAGTATTCTGCCTTCTACATTGCTGTCCTGCTTGATCATTTTGATGAGTGAATAAAGCTCAGGGTCATTGGATGAAGAAACAATAATGTAATCAGGATCTGTCTTATCAGATGTTCCGTAAAGAAAATCTATGTTGCAATTAAATGTCTGCGCAATGAAACCGACTGTAGGATAAGAGGGTTCGCGTTGTCCATTTTCATAGCGGCCATATACCATTGGCGAGATATTAAGGCGACGTGCGGCCTCTGCTTTATTTATATTTAGAGTATTTCTGAGTTGGATTAATCTTTCAGGTTGAAATTTCATAGGTAAGCTCCTTTTTAAAAATCGATATTCAAGTGCTTGAATGTAATCATAAAAGATTATAAATTATAATTTTGTTTTTTTCAATGTTTACGTTGACAATAACCATTGGATATGATATTATTTTACTAACCAATGGTTATGCATATGGATGAATAGAGGGGAATAAAATAAAACATTATATTGAGATTCAAAGACTAAGGACACAAGACGTGGTCGTTGATGATACGTTGACACTTGAAAAAAACACGGATGCATTTATACAGGGAGATATAATCAGTATCACTGAGAAAATAGATGGTGCCAATTCAAGTATATATTATGATAAAAAGCTGGATAGACTGAGATGTTTTAGCAGTAAAAATGAACTTGATTTCAGCAACCAGTTGAGAGGTTTTTTGACTTATGTTGAGAGTCTGAATAAGGAGCCGTTTATTAAATATCCGAATTATATATTTTTTGGAGAGTGGCTTGTGAGCCATACGGTTATTTATGATGATTCCAATTATAACAAATGGTATTTATTTAGTGTGTATGATACAGTTTCAGGCAGATGGCTGTCACAGGACTTTGTTAAAAAATTTGCTGAAAAATATGATTTTTGTTATCCGCATGAATTATACTATGGACCATTTATTAGTTGGAACCATTGTCTCAGCTTTGCCAATGCCCCGGCATATGGAACGCAGCAAGAGGGAATCGTCATAAAGAATCAGACTGCATTGGAGCAGGAGAGAGGTCCGCATATATTAAAATATGTAAATCCGGAGTTCAAGGAAACGCAGAAGAAGTATCATAAAAAGAAACTCGAAGATCCGAATAAATTGAACGAAAAAGCAGAGGCAGAAGAGTATATACGCATGATTGTAACAGATGCAAGGGTTATGAAGTGCTATCATAAGCTTGTTGATGATGGAATTTTACCGGAGAAATTTGAATTGAAACATATGAAGCATGTTGCACAAAATCTACCAAAGGCTGTGTATGAGGATTGCGTGAAGGAAGAATTGGAGATTTTAAAGAAAGCCGGTGAGTTTGGAGGCAAACTTTGCAGTAAGGTGACAATGGAAATTATTAAAGATAAATTGAAGATTGGTTGACTTTTTTGGCTGGAATTGTTAGGATATAAATGAAAGTTTACCACTGACCGATATGTGGTATATAAATGGTCGGGTTGAAAGTTTACCACTGACCGATATGTGGTATATAAATGGTCGGGTTGAAAAAGTCTTTTGCAGTAGTGCAAGAGACTTTTTTTGTGGAGATTAACAAATGATAAGGAATGGTTTTTATATTATCAAAGATAGCTTTTTTTCGGATATGTAGGATCCATATTTGAAAGGAAATAAAAAACAAAATAGACCACACTACTATTGTTTTGAAGATAGCAATTATAATGGAATATATTGGATGATTCCTCTTTCAAGTCGGATTGATAAGTATAAGAAAATAGTAAGTAAAAGAACCGGTAAAGGAAGAACCTGTGATATAATTCACATTGTGAAACTTGATGATAGTCATGAAAGCGCTTTTTTGATACAGGATATGTTTCCAATTTCAGAAAAATATATAGAACGGGAATACACTATAGCAGGTAATCATCTTCGTTTAACCAGTGAACATGCTGCAAAAGAAATTGAACAAAAAGCAAGAAAAGTTTTGGGAATGCTGAAAAGAGGAATAAAATTTACTCCAACCCAACCAGATATACAGAAAATATATGAGAGGCTGCAACAGGATTTACCAGCAACACATTTGTAATTTTATAATAATCCGGGGGTATTTTCACTGTTTCCACCTATAATCCCAAAAATGGTTTAATAACGTTTGCTAAAAATGCCTATTGTAAAAAAAACTATCATTATTACAATAGAGATTAGAAATGCTTCGAACAATATGAAAGGCATAAAACCAATATGAAAAGACACACAAACATAATAATCACAGCCGTGGCATCGCTGCTTATCGTCACACTTGCGGGCAGAGAATTCATTAAAAATCATAAGAAAGAGTCTAATGATAAATCGTCTACGAATGTATCAGAAAATACATGTGAAGATATACCTGACACAAGTATATCTGATACGTGTGTAGCTGATACGAATACACCTGACACGAGTACATCTGAAGCAGATATTCTGGATACGACCTATGAGAATAATAAAGAGCAATTTTATATATCCGAAATTCCAGATGACATTTTTGAAAAAATGCAGGGCAAATCCTACAAGGCAGATTGTACACTCCCCAGAGAAAATCTGCGATATATACATGTACTACACGTAGGCTTTGACAATCAGGTGCATGAAGGTGAGCTGGTTGTCAATAAAGATATCGCAGATGATGTACTTGAAATATTTAAGGAGCTCTATGAGTCCGGATATCAAATAGAAAAAGTCAGACTTGTTGATGAATACGATGCAGATGATGAGGCATCTATGAGCGACAATAATTCATCGGCCTTCAATTTCAGATTCATCTCCCACACTACAAAGATATCGAAGCATGGAATGGGAATGGCGGTGGATATCAACACTCTATACAATCCTTATGTCAAAACAGTCGATGGGGAGCTTTCAATTGAGCCTGCAAATGCCGCAGATTATGTTGACCGGAGCAAGGATTTTTCGCACAAGATTGACCATGATGATTTATGCTATAAGCTGTTTACGGAGCATGGTTTTGAGTGGGGAGGCGATTGGACGCATTCCAAGGATTATCAGCACTTTGAAAAATAGTGCTGATAATTTCTACGGAAGCAGGTGACCTGCCGCCAGGTACAGCTCATACCATTCCTCGCGAGTCAGAGTAATATCGCATGCAGCGATAATTTCCTTCAGGCGGCTTTCACTTGAAGTTCCGGTAACAATCTGCATATTTGCCGGATGGCGTAAAATCCATGCGGCCGCAATAGTAGTATCGCTGACATTATATTTTTCGGCTATCACATGAAGTTTTTTATTCAGTTCCGGGTATTCGTCGCTTCCGAGAAAACAGCCTTTCCATGCCGGCATCTGAAACGGTGACCATGCCTGGAGAGTGATATTGTGGAGGCGGCAGTAGTCGAGCAGACTTCCGTCGTGATCAATTGAACCGGGTGTTTCCATATTGACTTCCATACCATTTGCAACGAGATTGGAAACAGGAATGCTGAACTGAACCTGATTGACAACGAGTGGTTGGCGGACATATTTCTGTAGCAGTTCAATCTGCATCGGCTTATGGTTTGAAACACCAAAATGGCGAACCTTTCCGCTTTCAAAAAGAACATCAAATGCAGTGGCAACTTCTTCCGGTTCTACGAGTGCATCCGGACGATGAAGCAGCAGAAGATCAAGATAATCTGTATGAAGCCTTTTTAAAATGCCATCGACAGATTTCAGAATATGCTCCTTTGAGAAATCATAGAAGCCTTGGCGGATGCCACATTTTGACTGCAGGTAAATATCTTCACGCTTTATGGATGGATCGTCTGCAATTGCTTCGCCGAATACGCTCTCACTCATACCGCCACCGTAGATATCAGCGTGATCAAAGAAATATGCGCCCTGTTCCAGAGCTGCATGAATAAAATGATTCATCTCATCCTTTGATTTTTCAGAAAGGCGCATGCATCCAACTGCAACTGAAGGAACCTTTCGTATGTTATTGCCTAAAATTGTTTCTTTCATAGTAAAAATCTCCTTTGTAATTATTTTCTAATTCCCATAATGAGTGCGGCGTAGCCCCAATCCCATATGAGCTTTGCAAAGCTGTTTTCAAGATATTCGCGTATGTCATCATCATCATATCCTGTCATGCGTGAGATGATGACAATATGCTCTCTGATGGTTTCATATGTCAACGGACTATTGGCATTGTGACTGTACCACAAGAAAAGACTTTGACGTATAGCCGTGTATTCAATCATAATCCATTGCATTTTGATAATCATGTGTTCAATAATCTTTTTAGTGGATGCTGCTTCAGGCGATATCAGATCGGAAAACAGCTCGTTTGTCAGATAATTGCGAAAAACAATGTCATAATCTGTGAGCATTGAGCAAAATTGTTTCTGCGATGTTTGCAAGGTGCGGCTCATGGAATTATTGTCTGGTTGTGAATAAATATTGGAGTATCTACAAGCCTCGGTCAGTACAGGCTGAAGAAAGGCTGTGTATAAACCCTCTTTACGATAATTTACTGATAAATCCTGAAGCAGCTCATTGCATTCGATAAATGTATCTTCGTCCGGGATATGAATATCTTCCATGGCAGTATTCAGTTCATTAAGCGTATGTCCGGAAAAATATTCCTGTATATGTGCATTGGTGATTGGCTGGTTTTTATATAATTCCAATAAAATGTAAAGCCCATCAAGCAAAGCCAGCTCCACTGAAAGCCCTTGGTCAGATATCAGTTTAATCAGATTATCACGGATTAAAAATGCCGGAGATAAATTATTCCGGGTCTCGGATATTACAGGAAATGTGACAGGTTTTTCGCACCACAGGTCGATAACTGCCGGACAGCACGGCATGAGTGTTCGTTCCTCATGTGTTGAAAACCGGTGGATTTCTCTGGGAAACAGTGCACATGTCTCTGAAAGCACTTCGTCTGAGTATGTCATTACAAGATGACATAGCTTATCCTTTGAAAGAAACGGACACCGATGTTTTTCGTCCAGTTTAATTACCAGACTGCCATCCTTATGGCATGTGTAAGAGCTTAGATTGTCACTTTTTCCAGACACTTTATCAGCAGAAAAAGGGGCTGTAGATAAAGTATCCGGAGGGGAAAGCTTCTTCCATTTGCGGTTTGTAGCGTCATCTACTGCAATTTTCCACTCCTGACAGCATGTGATACTGCATTTGTCAGCAATACATTTGAAATTGTTGTAATAGTCCGGTTGATAATTTTTCATGTTTTTCCTTTACTTATATTATACAGATTTGTGAATAGAGCATAGTATAGCTTGTTATTATCAATCAATCACATGATGATTCAGCCATTTTCTTGAGTGGAATCTGGCAGTAAATATAATAGAACGAAGCATCCAGTCACAAGCCATGCCAATCCACACTGCAATCGGACCAAAGCCCCATACACGGCAGAGGTATATGCACAGGCTTACACGGCAAAGCCACATTGTGCAGCAGGATACAATCATGGAGAATTTCACATCGCCTGCGGCACGCAGGCCATATGGCGGGATGAAGGATGGTACCCAGCAGATTGGTTTGACAATTGTGATAAAGATAATCATCTCAAAGCAGAGCCGTGCACTGGCAGGTTCCATTCCGGCAAGCATTGTAATGGGCTTTGTGAGTATGAAAATAATCAGACAGCTGGCAATGATTACGACCTCAGACACCAGTGACAGTTTTTTGATATAGTAGACAGCTTCATCCTTTCTGCCGGCACCCAGACACTGTCCTACAACAGTCATAAGACCTATTCCTATTCCGATAGCGGCAATACCATTTAAGTTTTCGAGGATATTGGTCATGGCCTGGGCAGCGATGGCCACGGTTCCAAGAGTGGATACAGTAGACTGGATAGCCAGCTTTCCAAACTGGAACATGCTGTTTTCGATTCCTGATGGGATACCGATGAGCAGGATTTTTTTAATCAGGCCCCATTCAGGGCGTATAGACATATAGTTCTTTATGAAAATCGGTTCTTTTTCCCGTCGAAGCTGTATGATAACGACAATCGCGCAGAATATTCGGGATACGAGAGTGGAAATAGCAGCTCCCTCAACACCCATGCCGAAGCCGAAAATCAGAATAGCGTTGCCGCCGATATTCATAAAGTTTGAAATAACAGATATGACCATAGGATTGCGACTGTTATTCTGTGCGCGCATAATGGATGCGCCGGCATCATAGAGACCTATAAAAGGAAATGACAGCAATGTAAAAAAGAAATAAACCTGTGAGTTTCTCATTACATCAGCTTCAACAGCACCAAAAATGGCACGAAGCAGTGGCTTTCTTGTTATCAGACAAAAAGCAGATAAAAGTACAGACAGAAATGCCATGACAAAAAATACCTGTCTTGCAGCATGGCGGGCACCTTTTGTATTGTGACTTCCCAGATACTGTGAACAGAGAATCGCACCACCGGCGGCAAGCGCTGAAAGTGCCTGTATGACAAGGATATTGATTGAGTCTACAAGCGAGACCGCTGAGATAGCGGCAGAACCTACATTGCTGACCATCATTGTATCCACAGTTCCCATAAGAGAGGCTAATAGCTGCTCTATTATTATTGGAACCAAAAGCTTTCGAAGTTTAGTATTTGTATAAATATGATTGGTTGTAGTATGCAGGTTTGCTGTTTTTATTTTATCTGAATGTAAATTTGTCATATCTGATTACCTTTATAACTGTATATTTTACGTGTTTAGGTTAGTACGATAAATTCGTAATGTCAATAAGAAATATTTAAAGTGCTGGCAAAGTGTTAGTAATAAAATTATTTAAAATGTCAGTAACTTCTATTTTTTGAACAATATTGCACAATCCCCTTTTATTTTGAACCAAAAAGTTATACAATAGTACCATAGTAAAAGGCATCAAAACTAATTCCAAAATTAAATCACGAGAGGTATCAACATGAAAAAAGCAAAGAAACCACCTCTGTACAAAAGCTTCGGCTATGCCTTCGAGGGCATATTTACATGCATCAGAAATGAACGCAATATCAAGATTCACTGCACTGTCGCGATACTTGTAGTGATAGCAGGAGCGGTACTTGGGATAACACCGACTGAGTGGTGCATCTGCCTGACACTGTTTGGACTGGTGATAGCCCTGGAGCTGGTCAACACTGCGATTGAGTCAGTTGTAGATTTGGTAACGACAGAGCGAAAGCCGCTTGCCAAGACAGCTAAGGACACGGCAGCAGGAGCAGTGCTTGTGGCAGCAATAATGGCTGCGATAGTTGGACTTATCATTTTTGTGCCAAGGATTGCTTCTCTATTATGATGATTAAAGGTGTAGTCAGATTACGGCAATCAATTTTAAATAACAGGAAACGGAGGATTTTACCATGGAAAGACTTACAGACGGATTAAAGAAGATTTTACTTGCAGGAATAGGAACAGTGGCAGTGACTGCTGAGAAATCAAAGGAAGTGCTTGATGAGATGGTCAAGAGAGGTGAGCTGACTGTCGAGCAGGGCAAGGTGCTCAATCAGGAGCTTAAGCACAATATCAAGGACACAGTCAAGAAAAATGTAAATGTATCTGTTAAGCCACAGTCACCTGAGGAGCTCGAGGAGCTTTTGGACAAGATGACACCTGAACAGATACAGGCTTTAAAGAACAAGCTTGCACAGATGGATGAGGCTGACGTGGATCAAGAAGCTGATGAAAGCGTTTTCGAGGATGAGGACATTGTAACAGATACTTCAGCCGATGGAAAAAGTGCTTCCGGTGAAGAATCACAGACAGCGGATATAAAAATAGAAGCTGAGGACGATAAAGAGGAAAGCGTGAACTAGTATGGATAGCCGCCTGAAGGAGATGACAGCGGTACTTAAGAAGTACAAGCTCACGCATGGACTTACACCCGAAAAATTCAGACTTATATTGCAGGAGCTGGGACCTACCTATATTAAGCTTGGACAGATAATGTCGCTTCACTCGGATATTCTGCCAAAGGAATATTGTGAGGAGCTTATGAAGCTATGCTCAGATGTGGAGCCGATGCCGTTTGAGCAGGTGGAGGCTGTCATAGATGCTTCATTTGGCTATTCATGGAAGGATGTTTTTGCTTCAATAGATAAAAAGCCTCTTGGGGCAGCTTCTATAGCGCAGGTGCACAGGGCCACACTTAAAACCGGTGAGCAGGTGGTTGTGAAGGTGCAAAGGAAGGGCATTCACGAGGTGATGTCAAAGGATATGGCGTTGCTTCACAAGGCGGTTAAGCTTGTGCCGCCCATCTCTATAAAGGGCATTGTGGATTTTGACATGGTGCTTGATGAGATGTGGGCTGTGGCACAGGAGGAGATGAATTTCCTGCTTGAGGCATCCAATATTGAGGAGTTTGCCGGCAATAACAGGGATGTTGCATTTGTAGCCACACCAAAGCTTTACCGCAAGTATACCACATCACATGTACTTGTCATGGAGTATATAAAGGGCTTTAATATCGATGACAAGGAGGGGCTTTTAAAGGATGGCTATGACCTTGAGGAGATAGGCAGCAAGCTGATTGACAACTATATCAGGCAGGTGATAGAGGATGGCTTCTTCCATGCGGACCCGCATCCGGGTAATGTAAAGATAAGGGATGGCAAAATTGTCTGGATTGATATGGGCATGATGGGAAGGCTTTCTGAGCATGACAAAAAGGAACTGAGCAATGCTGTTTACGGCATCGCCATGAACGATATCGGCATGATAGAGGATGCGGTGCTTGCAATTGGTGACTTTAAGGGTGAGCCTGACAGGGCAAAGCTGTACAAGGATATCAAAATAATCATGAATAAATACGGCAGTCTGGATATGGGACAGGTCGATGTCGCAGAGTTTATTCAGGAGCTTTTGGAGGTAATGAAGAACAACCGCATTGTTATGCCGCATGGTTTTACAATGCTTGCGAGGGGCATCACTCAGATAGAGGGCGTGCTTGCGGATATTGCACCTGGCATCAACATGGTTGGGATTGCTTCTGCAAGGATAAGGCAGGAGATGCTTAAGAATTTTGATTTGAAGGGCGAGCTTAAAAAAGCCGGGAAGACAGCCTACAAATCAGCTCACCGCATGGCAGAACTGCCGGATAGGCTGGCGCAGATACTCGAGGAATATCAAAGAGGGCAGACAAGCATAAATTTTGACATGCATGCTTCTGATGAGCTTGCGAGGCTTTTACACAGGCTGGTGAGAAATATCGTCATGGGCTTATGGGTTATGGCACTTCTAATCAGCTCAAGCATAGTGTGTACCACAGATATGACACCTAAGATACTTGGCATACCGGCGCTTGGTGTTATGGGATATGTGTTTGCATGCATCATAGTGCTTTATACGATTGTGAAGCATTTCATATCCAGACGATGATAAAAAAGCAGGATTCTGAAATTAATCAGAAATCCTGCTTTTTAATTACGTTATATTATTTCGATGATTTTTTACTCTTTGCTTTTTTAGAATCCTCATCAAGATGATATTTGTCCTGATACATGGTGAACTGACCTACAAATGCAGGCTCCTGTCCGGCCTTAAGCTCATTGAGATAATCATGTGTCTCGAATGATGAGTTGTGTGTCTGAATCAGGCATACAGCAATGTTTGAGCAGTGATCCGAAGCTCTCTCACAGTTTGTGATGTAATCTGTGAGGAATACGCCGAGTCTGCTGTCACATTTGCCCTTCTGAAGACGCTCGATATGATAATTTCTAATCTCCTTGGTGAGATCGTCAATAACCTGCTCAAGCGGCTCAACCTTGACTGCCTCTGTCAAATCGTTTTTGCTAAATGCCTCTACAGTGAGAGTGAGAATCTCGCGCAGAGCATTGTTGAGCACCGTGAGCTCTTTTCTTGCGTTCTTTGAAAATTCAAGCTTGTTGTCATCAATCTGCTTGGCAAGCTTTGCCATATTTATCGCATGATCTCCGATTCTCTCGAAGTCATTGATTGCATGAAGCATCTTTGAAATCTCGTTGTTGCCGCCCTCAGAAACATCCTTTCCGGATAAGTGAATGAGGAAGGTGTCAAGCTGATCCTCTAAGTAATCAAGGCGCTCCTCCATGACTTCAATATCATCAAACTTTGAATCTGAGTAATTGTCAAAGAGATCTAAAGCATTCTTGAAGCTGTCTCTTGCAAGCTCAGCCATCTCGTTTGTCTTCTCAAGACATTCTTTGACAGCAAGTCCAGGTGAGAGTAAAAGTCTCTCGTCGAGTACAACCTGTCCGTCTGCGTTGTCAGTTGTGACAAGTTTCTTAGCAATCTTTACAAGAGTATTGCTAAATGGCAGAAGGATAATAGTGGTAGCAATATTGAAGATTGAGTGGAATACCGCAATCATTACAGGAGAGATGCTGTCATTAAATAATGTCAGATCAACAGCATAACGTGCGATACAGTATACTACAAGTCCTATTGCTGTACCGAACAGATTGAAGCTGATGTGGATGATGGATACTCTCTTGGCGTTTTTGTTTACGCCGATTGACGAAAGCAGTGCAGTCACGCATGTACCGATGTTCTGACCCATGATGATCGGGATAGCCATGCTATATGAGATAGCACCTGTCATGGCTAAAGCCTGCAGCACACCAACTGATGCGGCAGATGACTGGATGACTCCGGTAAATACAGCACCTACAAGCACTCCGAGGAATGGATTGTTAAAGGTGGTGAGCAGTCCGGTAAATTCAGGCATATCTGCGAGTGGTGATACAGCGCCGCTCATGAGCTGCATACCATACATGAGTACGGCAAAACCTGCCATGATGATTCCAACGTCCTTGCGCTTTTCCTTCTTGCTTCCCATAATCATAATCACACCGATAAGCGCGATGACAGGGGAGAAGTTCTCAGGCTTTAACATCGAGATGAACAGATTGTCACTTTCGATACCTGAAAGACTAAGAATCCATGCGGTGAGAGTGGTTCCGATGTTGGAACCCATGATGACACCAACAGTCTGGGCAAGCTCCATGATGCCGGAGTTTACGAGTCCGACAAGCATAACAGTAAGTGCGGATGAGGATTGGATTGCAATAGTGACTATTGCTCCAAAAAATAAGCTCTTGATAGGGTTTGAGGTTACCTCCTTAAGTATCTTTTGGAGATTGCCTCCTGCGAGCTTCTCAAGACTGCCTGACATAACATGCATTCCGAAAAGGAAAAAGGCAAGTCCACCGCATAACTGCAATATAGAGTAAATGTTCATGTTTACCTCCGTTTGTAAAAATAATTTGTTTTACTATTTGCTCCAGTTATACATATTTAGTTTACACAAAACACATATAACATAACATAATTTTTACATTCTATCAATATAATCTGAAATTTTAATAAAAAAAGTGATATTCACTTTTGAACACTTTTGAAAACGTTTTAAAATTTATGTATATTTATGTTTTCTTGTGTTTACTTTTGAAGGAAAACGTTGTACAATTACAGTATAATAATTTAAGGTAATTATTCAGAAATTTACATTACAAGGTGGAGGTATATTATGTCAGACGTAAAAAGTGTTATTGAAAGCGGCAGGGCTGTGCTCGGAATAGAGTTCGGTTCTACCAGAATAAAGGCGGTGCTTATCGGGGAGGATCATGCTCCTATAGCCACAGGTGCCCATGATTGGGAAAACATGCTTGTGGACGGCATTTGGACATACAGCCTTGATATGATTTGGGAGGGCATTTCAGACTGCTACAGCAAAATGGCGCAGGATGCAAAGGAAAAGTATGGAGTTACCATCAAAAAGCTTGCGGCAATCGGTATTTCCGGCATGATGCACGGCTATCTGCCTTTTGACAAGGAGGATAATCTACTTGTGCCATTTCGGACATGGAGAAATACCATCACAGGTGAGGCTGCAGCAGAGCTTACTGAGGTGCTTGGCTTTAATATTCCGCAGAGGTGGAGCATAGCGCATCTGTATCAGGCTATATTAAATAAAGAAGAGCATGTATCAAAGATATCATATTTCACAACATTGGCAGGCTATATTCACTGGCAGCTCACAGGTGAAAAGGTCATGGGTGTCGGTGAGGCATCAGGCATGTTTCCTATCGATTCGAAGACCAGGGATTATGATGCGGCAATGCTTGATAAATTTGCAGCATTAGATAAGGTAAAAGAATATCCGTGGGATATAAGGGACATTCTGCCAAAGGTGCTTACGGCTGGAGAAAAGGCAGGTACGCTGACAGAGGAAGGAGCTAAAAGGCTTGATGTAAGCGGCAATCTGGAGAGCGGTATATTGCTTGCACCGCCTGAGGGAGACGCAGGCACGGGAATGGTCGCAACCAATTCTGTTGCAGTGCGCACCGGAAATGTATCAGCGGGCACATCTGTATTTGCTATGGTGGTGCTTGAAAAGGCGCTTAAGGCAGTTCATGAGGAGCTTGATATGGTCACCACACCATCGGGAGATGCGGTAGCTATGGTGCACTGCAACAACTGTACGTCAGACTTAAATGCATGGGTGGGATTATTCAAGGAATTTTCAGAGCTGTTTGGCATGGATATAGATATGAATGACATATATGGAAAGCTCTACAACAATGCACTTACAGCCGATAAGGACGGTGGCGGCCTTGTAGCCTTTAACCTTTTCTCGGGAGAGCCTGTCATCGGACTCAACGAGGGCAGACCTATGTTTGCCAGAAAGCCGGATGCAAGGATGAATCTTGCAAACTTTATGCGCACACATCTCTATGCAAGTCTTGCAACACTAAAAATCGGCTGTGATATTCTCTTTAAAGAGGAAAAAGTAAAGGTAGACACACTTTACGGTCATGGTGGTCTGTTCAAGACAAAGGGTGTGGGCCAGAGCATACTTGCAGCGGCCATGGATGCACCGGTTGCGGTCATGGAGACTGCCGGAGAGGGCGGCCCGTGGGGCATGGCAGTGCTTGCAGCATATATGGTGAATAAAGCAGATGGAGAGCCTTTGGAAAAATATCTTTCAGACAAGGTATTTAATGGCGAAAAGGGCATAGTAATGCAGCCGGATCCTGACGATGTAAAGGGCTTTGATGAGTACATAAATACATATAAGGCAGCAATTGAGGCAGAGCGTGCCATGGTAAAGGCACTCCCGCTGTAATAGCAGTAAAAAATAATAAGAGAGGAACAGAAAATGCTTGAAGAATTAAAGAAACAGGTTTACGAAGCAAACATGGAGCTCCCAAGAAGAGGGCTTATCACATATACATGGGGCAATGTCAGTGGAATTGACAGGGAAACAGGCTATTTTGTCATCAAGCCAAGTGGAGTGGATTATGATGTGCTCACCCCTGATGATATGGTAGTCATGGATCTTGAAGGAAATAAGATAGAGGGAAAATACAAGCCTTCGTCAGACACAGCAACACACTTAGAGCTCTACAAAAAGTATCCGGATATTGGAGGAATTGTACATACGCACTCACCTGAGGCGGTTGCATGGGCACAAGCCGGCAGGGATATTCCGCTCTACGGCACCACTCACGCAGACTATTTCCTAGGCTCAATTCCATGTGCGAGAAATCTCACCACAGAGGAAATCAACGAAGCCTATGAGAAAAACACAGGCCTTGTCATCATAGAGACCTTTGAGAACAGAAAAATCAATCCTGTATACACACCGGCAGTACTCTGTCAGAATCACGGACCGTTTGCCTGGGGAAAGGATGCGGCTGAGGCTGTGCACAACGCCGTTGTCCTTGAGGAAGTGGCAAAGATGGCCAGACTCACAGAGTCAGTAAATCCTGACGTGAAGCCAGCCCCGGACAACATAAAGGAGAAGCATTTCTACCGTAAGCATGGGGCTAACGCATACTATGGCCAGAACTGATTTGTAGCTGTTATATGTGGCATAAGTGCCGGTTTCCGTGGTGCACATGCTCTCGTGTTCGCTACGCTGCATCACTAAGATACTGTACGAATTATGCTCTTTATGTTTTCTATGCTTGACAAAACCGGCTTTTATGCGCCATCCGTGGCGCATAACGCCTTGCCCCGCCGTCCATGGCGGTGCATTTCTGTGTTACATGAGCATAATCCTACAGACGCTAAGCAGCTTCGCTATGCGCTCTCGCAAGAGTACGTATGCACGCCGTCCCCTGCGCTTACGTCCCGTACTCTATCAAAAAAAAGAACCCCCGCGGGATGCACCCGCAGGAGTTCTTAAGCCCAATTTGTATTTAAAGGAGGAAGAAAAATTCTAGGCCTCTAAATGCCAGATTTCATCATTGTACTGCTTGATTGTTCTGTCAGAAGAGAAGAAACCAGCCTTGCTGATGTTGACAAGCATCTTCTTAGCCCAAGCCTTCTTATCCTCATAATCAGCGTAAGCCTTCTCTTTTGTCTTGCAGTAATCCTCAAAGTCTGGGAATGTCATGAACCAGTCTTTGTTGAGGAGCTCGTTGTAAAGTCTCTCTAAGTTCTCCTTAGAACCAACCTTCATCATCTCATCACTTACAAGGAAGTCAACAGCCTTCTTTAAGTCTGCATCCTTGTCATAGTAATCCTTAGAGCAGTAGTCGCCTCTCTCATATCTGTCGATAACAGTCTGTGAATCCTCACCGAATACATAGATGTTCTCATCGCCGACAAGCTCAGCTATCTCTACGTTTGCTCCGTCACTTGTTCCAAGTGTAATAGCACCGTTAAGCATGAACTTCATGTTTCCTGTTCCTGATGCCTCCTTAGAAGCAAGAGAAATCTGCTCTGAAATATTTGCAGCCGGGAATAATTTCTCAGCTAATGTTACGTTGTAGTTCTCAACCATGAATACCTTAAGATATGGACTTACCTCAGGATCATTGTTGATAATCTGCTGTAAGCAGAGGATTGCATGGATGATATCCTTTGCAATGATATATGCAGGAGCTGCCTTTGCACCGAAGAAGCATGTGATTGGTGTAGATGGCTTCTTGCCTGCCTTGATCTCAAAGTACTTACGGATGATGTAAAGCACGTTGAGCTGCTGTCTCTTGTACTCGTGAAGTCTCTTAACCTGGATATCAAAGATTGAATTGTCAGGTACGTCGAGATTCTGAGTCTTCTTTAAGTAAGAAGCAAGCTCTGTCTTCTTTGCGTTCTTGATGTCAACAAGCTTTGTGAGAACAGCGTCATCATTGATGAAATTGCCAAGCTTCTCTAACTCGTTTGCATCCTTCTTCCAGCCGTCACCGATAAGCTCTGTGATGTATGCTGAAAGCTCCGGGTTACAAGACATTAACCAACGACGGAATGTGATACCGTTTGTCTTGTTGTTGAACTTCTCAGGATATAACTTATAGAAGTTATTGAGCTCTGTATTCTTTAAAATCTCTGTGTGGAGGTATGCAACACCGTTTACAGAATATCCGAAATGAATATCCATGTGTGCCATGTGTACAAGACCGTCCTTGATAATGTATGTGCTCTCGTCAGCTACCTTTGCGCGAACCTTGTTGTCAAGCTCACGGATGATTGGCATAAGCTGTGGAACTGCCTTCTCCAAGAAGCTGATTGGCCATTTCTCAAGAGCCTCTGCAAGGATTGTGTGGTTAGTGTATGCACAAACCTTTGATACAATCTCAATAGCCTCATCCATCAGGATGCCCTTCTCCTGAAGGAGACGGATAAGCTCTGGAATAACCATTGATGGATGTGTATCGTTAATCTGAACTGCTGCATAATCAGCAAGGTCATGTAAATTAGAGCCCTTTGCCTCTGCCTCTGCAAGGATAAGTCTTGCTGCGTTTGATACCATGAAATACTGCTGGTATACACGAAGAAGACGTCCCTTATCATCTGAATCATCAGGATATAAGAATAATGTAAGGTTCTTCTTGATATCATCCTTGTCGAAATCAATTGTGTCGCCTACGATTGACTCATCAACTGACTCGATGTCGAATAAGTGAAGCTTTGTTGTACGGTTGTTGTATCCAACTACGTCGATATCGTAAAGTCTTGACTGTACTGTGAATCCGCCAAAGCTTACAGGATATGTGATATCTGTCTTTGTAAGCCAGCTCTCCTTTGTAATCCATGGATTTGGAGTCTCCTTCTGGAGATTGTTCTCAAATACCTGCTTGAATAATCCGTAGTGGTAGTTGAGGCCTACACCGTCTCCGTTGAGCCCGAGTGTTGCGATTGAATCTATGAAGCATGCTGCAAGACGTCCAAGTCCGCCATTTCCAAGTGAAGGCTCAAGCTCGATTTCCTCGATTTCAGCAAGTGACTTTCCGTTCTTCTCAAGAGTCTCTTTAACTTCATCGTAGATGCCTAAGTTGATAAGGTTGTTTGATAAAAGCTTTCCGATAAGGAACTCTGCTGAGATGTAGTAGAGCTTTTTCTTTCCTTTGTTTGAAACCTTTTTCTCTGCCTTGTCTTTTACAAGCTCAAGTAATGCGTAGTATACTTCCTCGTCTGTACTAACGCTGATTCCCTTCTGAAGCTTTGTTTCGATTTCCTGCATGATTGCCATTTTGATTTCCTCCCAAATCTGTTATCATGTGTACACGCCAATGTGTCAAATTAACTAATTTTCATTTAGCGTGCTTAACTTCCTTGTGTCATTTGATGAATCAAGTATAATCCATTACACTGCACAATTCTTGCAGTATACAGTCGAAAACTTGCACAATCCTATCATTTTTCGGTATTTTTAGTGGCTTTTCAAGAAATAATATGCTAAAATATCATCATGAATATATTAGAATATGAAAATTATCACGAAGACAAAACACATGTGGAGCTTACGTTCCCATACAATACCTACCTGTGCTCGATTCCCCTTGATTTTTCCGGAGTTCCGCTGCACTGGCATGATGACATGGAGCTTATCTATATAAAGAAGGGCTGCGGTCATATATCTGTGGATTTTAAGGAGTACCATGTCACAGCGCCAAGCCTTGTGCTGATTCTGCCGGGACAGCTTCACTCTATAGACCAATATATGGATGAATCGATGGAGTACGAAAATATCATATTTTCCCTGTCGATGCTGCTTCCCGGAAAGTACGATTACACCAAGGAGGATTTTCTTACACCTCTCTTAACCGGCAGATTCACAGTTCCGACGGTTTTTACACCGGTGTATCCATACTACGAGGATGTCGTGGCTCCAATAGATGCATGCGATGAGATTTGCAAGACGATGCCGCAGGGCTATCAGCTTTATATAAAGAGCAAGCTCTACGAATTCTTTTTTGTGCTTGATAACCGCTGCCGTAATCTGACAAAGCCACTAAAAAGTAAAAAGACTCTTGATAAGATGAAGGTTGTGCTCAAATATGTGGAAAATAATTATGCCGACAAAATCTCTATCGCTGATATCGCTGATGTAGCCGGGTTTTCCGAGTCTCATTTTATGAGGTATTTTAAAGAAACCATGGGCACATCGTTTGTTGACTATTTAAAGGACTACCGCCTGACCATGGCTGCGAGACTTTTGCAAAGTTCAGACAGCTCGGTGCTTTCTATTTCCGGTGAAGTGGGGTTTGAAAGCCTGTCGTATTTTAACAGAGCCTTCAAAAAGCACTATGGCATGACACCTCTGCAGTATCGCAAGGGCAGTTGACACCACTCTAGACAGTTACAATACAATATTTCATAAATAAACGATGGAAAATAATCATGAAAAAAAATACATACATAAAAATGACTGCCCCATTCCGTGAAAATAACAGGGCAGCCCGAAAGCTTGAATTAATCAATAAAATATGCACTTATTTAGTTTTTATCACATACCCTGTATACGTGCTGTATCTGTGCTTTACAGCCGGTCATATGCTTGCACTCTCAATCATTGCTCCGTTTGTCGGCTTTATTGCAGTATCGGTTTTCAGATATATCATAAACAGACCACGTCCATACGAAAAATTTGATATGCCGCCTGTCATTCCAAAGGATACCCTCGGAAGGTCTTTTCCTAGCAGGCATGTTTTTTCTGCATTTATAATTGCATTTACTGTTTTAATATGCTCACCTGCTGCTTCGCCTTTATGGTTCACCGGCATTTTGCTTGCAGTCCTTGCAGCTATCATTGCCTGTGTCCGTGTGATATCAGGTGTGCATTTTATCAGCGATGTTGTCGGTGCTTTTGTTTTTGCAGTCATTGAAGCATATATAGTAACTGTTTTCTTTTTATAAATAGCTGTTAGTTGTTTCCACCATCAACACTCTTTTTTATGGCGTTTCCGGCATCATCTACGGCATCCTTTGCGCCGTCTATTACATCCTTGCCGGCATCGCCTGCTCCGTCTATCACATCTTTTCCGGCATCGCCTGCGCCATCTATCACATCCTTGCCAGCATTTCCGGCGCCATCTATGATATCCTTGCCGGCATTTCCGGCATCGTCGGCGGCAGAGCCACCTCTTTGTGTATTTTCAACCATTGAGGTGTCAGCCACATTACTATTGTTTCCACAGGCTGCAAAAGCGCTTGCAGCAGCGAGTATCAGGCAAAGTGCCAATAAATATTTCATTTTTTTCATTGTATCAGTCTCCTTTTCGTTTTGGAGATAGTATGGGCAATTTTTCGTAATTTATACATCATTCTTCTGAAATATTAAGTTGTCACAACGATATAATAGCGGAAATTTTTAACAGCAACTGGATATGCATTCATCTCAAATCTGATATCCGGATTTCTTTAACTCTTCCCTATACAATTCAGCTATATATGCCGGACCATTGCACCACAGCTTTGTTTTCTCATCATAGTAAATGAACCAAGAGCAGAAGTTGCTACGGTATCATATGTTCCAAAAAAGGAATTTAACATTCCAACCGAATGTCTTGATGAACCAGCTGTTAAAGCTGTTGGTGTAACTTCAAATGTAACTGACTTCTCAGTTTCTATATAATTTTCCTGTGACTCAGCAGCAAAAGCGGTAACATTCATTGAAAGAAGCAGTACAACACACAATACAATAGAAAAAATTCGTTTTCTTATAAGTAATTTACCTCCACACATTTTGTATAATTATCCCCACCTAAATATACTAAATTGAGAAATCAAATCTACTGCCAATTTTATTATCCTCTGGCTTGATAGAATCCCATTCGATATTTTTTATCTTGTCTAAAAGTTCTTCTTTTGAATTAGCTTCAACAGTAGCTCTTTTTATATTGACTTGCGTTGAACGCTCTTTTTTCTTAGCTTCTTTTTTTTCGGCAGCTTTCTTTTCTTGAATTTTCTCAAGGTAATCTTTCTGATTTTCAGAAGTTTTTTCTAACTGAGCAAAGAATGAGGTGCTTCCGTCACTATTAAAAGAAATACCGAATTTTGTGATTTTCATGTCACTATCTATGCTGTTTCCAATTTCAGTTGTTTTTCCGAATGCTCGTTCAAATCCAAACTGTGCGTTAATTTCTTCTGACATACGCAAAGCACCTTGAATGCTATGCATTTTTTCGGCATAATACTTGGAGTTTGATGCCATTTTTTCCATTTCTTCCTTTGAAAAAATGACAGTAAACTCTTTATCGCTTCTTGATAAAATATCTTTGGCACTATCACCATTCTCAAAATCTGCTACATAAAAATCCATATCATTTCTTGACCCTCGAAGATCTTTAAGAACTTTTTGAGCTGCTCGGCTTAGATTTTTTTCACCTAAACTTTCTACTGAACTTTTCTTAGTTTCTGTAGTTTTAGTAGATTTTGTAGTTTCATTTCTCTTATCAGTTCCACTTGTTTGGTAGTTGTTTTGATAGTTTCCATAGGTAGTAGCAGTTGTGTTCACATTCATTGACATATCCTTTGTCCTCCTTGTCTGAATCCATTCATTCACAATTAATGTTTTGATAACACAGTTAATTGTTTGTTTATAATATCCGTAAGAAAATTTGGTTGATGTTGTTGAAATTGTTTCAATGGTTTTACAAATACTCATCAAACCCCAAAATTTCTAATATATTATCTGTATCGTCATTTTCTCCGATAAATATAATCATATAGATTGTTTTTTAAGAGAAATTTTAAATTCCACTTACTATACTTTAGAATTTTGGTGCTATTGGTAGGACTTCTCACAGCACTTTTCGTAAATTGTGTGGACGATGGGCGTGACAGCATCCACGATTCAGAGATACGAAGCAGGAACGATTGATAACACCAAGAAAATGACCTTAGAGGGTCTGGCAGATGCACTTCATGTATCTGTGGAATGGCTGAAAGGTGAGACTGACGAATACGAAACAGACATTACGGATAAAAGAGAATTACAGATTCGTGATGCAATGACTTCCATTCTGAATAAACTCCCTTATGATATGGAACAGTCCGAAAGTGATTTTTCCAAAGACCTGGATCTATGTTCCTTAGAGAAATCACACACACCATCAACGCATTTAATGATATGGGCGATATTGTAAGACTGTATTCCAAAAATCCTGAGACAGCAAAGAATCGACTAGCCAATCTTTTATCAGCAAAAAATCCCGATTCGGTATAGTACGATAATCGAAGCTATGATACCAATCCAGATCGCATATTTTACAGGTTTACGACTTGGCGAAGTATGTGGACTGACATGGCAGGACATTAACCTTGAGGAACAATATCTGACTGTAAGACGAAGTATCCGCTACAATGGAGCAAGACACAAAACTGAGATTGGACCCACAAAGAGAAAGAAAGTCCGTATCGTAGATTTTGGTGATACACTTACTGAAATGCTTCCATCTTAAAAGGGATAACCGAGCACAACCCGGTTATCCCTTTTATGAAATTATATGCCGTAAGTCTTAACGCTGCATATTATTCCTCATCTTTTTTCCTGCGTACACTTAACAATGCAAGCAGACCGGCAAGTGAAGCAGCTAATAATGTCACCCAGAGCATTGGATGGCTGTTATCGCCAGTCTGAGGTGCTGTTATCTGTAGGCTGTCGTCTGCATTATTTCCACTGTCACTGCCATTCGTTTTCTTGTCATCAGGTACAGCTGCCAGATTACTATTTGGATTATCATTGCTGTTGTTCTTATTACCGTTGTTGTCTTTACTACCTTCATTATCTGATGTATTCTTGCTTACCTTAAAGCTTGTAACTGCTGAACCATCTGCCCATACGATTTCAAATGAATGTGTTCCGACAGAAAGTGTTTTCAGGTAATCTGCCTTTAAGATAATAATCGTTGAACCTTCTTTTGCGGTGTAGTTCTTTGCATCAATTATGCTTCCATCTACTTTTACGCTTTCAAATTTAGAAAATTCTCCATTTCCTATGATAGTGATGGTTTCGTCTGTATTCTGCTTCCACTCACTGTCTGCACCAGATATAATTTTATAAGATGCCAGAGCTGCATTTACCTTTATTGTAATATCCTTTGTCTTTGTTACGCCATTCTTAGTATATGATACTGTCAGTATCTTATCTCCATTCGCTGACATATCTATTGCGGATACATTGGTTGTATAATCCTGCACAGATTCACTATATCCGTCTGCATAGTACGCGGTAACTGCAAGGTCATCCATATTCAGGGTATCGCCTGCTGTATACGTGGTCTTTGTCTTTGATGCTTCAATCCGCTCAGGAGCAAGGGCTGTATTGTGGGTAATCTTCAAATTACCGTTAGCCATTGTGATATCATAGTTGGCTGTCACATCCGCACCTGCAGCATTTTCAATCTTCACACCACTTACGGAGATCGTTCCATTCTCTGTACGAGCTGTTGTGCTTGGTGTAAGGGTTATTTCTTTAATGCTGTCACCTGTAATGAGTCCATCCTCTGATACGGTATACAGACTTTGGTTAATATCATTACCCCAGACAATATCCTGTTCATGTGCTGTTATGGTAACAGGCTTCTTATTTATGGTTACTGTCTTTGAAGCCTCAACGGTGGTATAGTTATCCTTCGTAATCCGATAGTATACGGTATACGTACCTTCATTGCTAAAAGAAGGATTATCACTGCCGTAGGTTACGCCATCTGTGCTGTAGGTTACATCTGTTCCTTCAGGATTGGTCACGCTCACGCTGATGCTGTGTGGCTGTCCATCATAGGTTGTGCTGTAATCCGTTGCCGTATACAGGATGGTTCCGTTATCTACCGTAAGAGTAACTGTTTTCTCTCCTGCCGCAAAGATTCCATTTGCTGCAGTACTTACCTTAATCTTAAAGGTTCCTGTATGGGTTACGGTAAGTGTTGTATCTGAAAGCGTGCCTTCTCCGGTTCCGCCATTCGTTCCAGTAACAAGTGTATATGTTGCAGCTCCTGCATTATTGTCGATGCTAAAATACTGTGATACATCAACGGTTGCACCTGTATATACTATACTGCTGTCTGTTCCTGTTATGGCGACAGGGGTTGCGGCTTTATTCTTAACCGTAATCGTGCCTGTGATATTGCCTGTACTTATATCATAGCCCTGACAGTCAGCAGCATTATAATTCGTCAATGCAGATTCAGGGATAGTCCACCTAAAGGTGTTCTCTGCTTCCGGCGTTTTGTCATAAACTCCTCCGTCACTCTCAATGGTCCATGTCACAGCCATATCTTCTGTAGTTGGTGACGTTGTTCCTTCAAATGTTACTGTTGCCGTCTTGCCAAGCTCCGTGTTCGTTCCGCTTATAGGCGTTGTATCATATCCATCATAGCCATAGTAAGCTGTAAATGTATTATTTTCCGGTACTGTCGGCGCAGCTACACTTTCTATCTTTCTCTTGTCTGTTGTAAATTCTTTGGTTACTGTAAGTGTTCCATCTGCATTCTTTGTAACGCTCGTTGCGGTATTTCCTGATACGGTAGCTGTCACATTATCTGCAAATTCGTAGCCTGTATCTGCTGTAAGTGTAACGCTTGCCGTGTAGCTCTTATTATATCCCGCTGTGGTATCACTTGGTGTCCATGTAATCTGTGGTGTGGTGCTTTTTACACCTTCTGTTGTACATGATGCTTCGGTATCCAAAGCAGTATTAGACACCGGAATATCAATATCTGTAATTGCTACTGATGTGATACTTATTATGTCAGTTGCATTTACCGCATAAGTCAGATTACTGGTACTGTCTGTAGTTTCCAGCCAGATTTTGCAGGCTGATAAATCTATATCTGATGTCAAACTGAGTGCTGACTTAATATCTGAAGCATTTATCGTCTCTGTTCCTGTAATCTGTTTACTGTAATACCAGTCATTTGTTCCGTCATTGCCCTGTACGACAAGTGCCACGGTTTGTGATGTGGTACCCTTCACCACCTTAATATCACCTGTTGTGGTGTTATATGTTACTGTACCAATATCCTTACCTGTTCCGTCCAGTCTTAAAGTCATCGCCGCACTGTCTGTTATCTTTTCCGATTTTGTATCAGATGATGCTGCTGTCGCAGCAGATGCGAAGAGAACAGATGACAGATCCAGATTGGAAGCGGGCTGAACAGGGCTCCCGGAGTCGATGTCGACACGGCCGAGGATGACATAATAGCCCCGATCCGCGCACAACGCAAAGTCACCACTACCACCGTAAGGCGAGCGCAGCCAGAACCACTCTCCGTTCCTCAAGTAACTTCTCATGGCAAGTACTGTACTGTCATCGGTTCCTGCCCACAAGTATTGGTCATTATCATAATCTCCCTGTAACGCATACAGTTTGTCTGTGGTGGTATAGGTTACACTACTATTCTTCGTATCCTTCGTTGTCACTGTGGTGGCATTCATCAAGCCCTGCTCGGCTGAGGTGAAGTAGGATGTATTCGTAGCCATACCCTGCAGTGTATCACGAAGTTCACTTGCTCCGTAGTGATTTGCGTATACTTCTGTTATAGTCGCTTCACTATAAACACAATCTGACCATAGATTTTCATCATTCTTATTGCTTATGTCTGAATTAAACTTCTGCCCTCTTGCAATCGGGCTTGCGGCAACGATGATGGTATTATCCCCTGATACACCCTCATCCTTTCCTAAGATGTACCATTCCTGTGCTGTTGTTCCATCTGATTTCTTACCAAATACCAGCTTTCCTTTGGTCGTAGCAGTACCATTAGCATCCGGGGTAAATGCGGTCATTAACTGGTCCTTCGTAGCATATGCGGTAACGCTTGGTTCTGTTCCGGAACCGGTTGCAGCCTGCACCGTATTTGCTCCGCCTGACATAGCAGGAACCAGTCCTGCCACCATAGCAAGAGAAAGAACAAACGCCATTCCTTTCTTAAAATTATGCTTTAATCTTCTCATCTGAATCCTCCTTTGTTTTTGTAAAAATAGTATTAAAATAGATACGTTTTCTTAATTTCCATGTATGACCATGCTTTAAATTCAAATCAAATGATCCCCCCTTATCAGACAGAAAAAAGCACCAATCAATACGTACATCTAATCCATGTACATATTTATTGATGCTTTTATCCGTTTCCTTTTATGAATACGAACAGTCGAAAAAAAGGCGCAATCAGAGTGCTGTGCTGTGCTGTGCTGTGCTGTGCTGTGCTGTGCTGTGCTGTTAAGATTATCTCTCTGACCGCCATGCCTGTCCACCTCCGTTGCAATATTTCTATATTATTCAGAATAGCAGAAATGTCAGGATTTATCAATCATTTTAATCTGATATTATAGTAATATTGGCTGGATGAGCCTAAGTATCTTCTCAACGGTTTCTGTGTTAGTTTCCCTTTTCCGATACATATTTACTCTGAAATCACCATCAAAATCAATCAGCTCTTTAATTTAGGCTTCGTGATGAGTGCTGCAATATACGAAAAGATTAATGCTGCCGATACTCCGACCGCACAGGCTTTAAAGCCGCCCTTAAACAGGCCTATAAAGCCCTCACTGTCCACAGCCTCCTTCACACCCTTCCAAAGAACATTGCCAAAGCCCAAAAGCGGTACATTTGCACCGGCACCTGCCCACTTTGAAAATGGCCCGTATATGCCGACGGCACCAAGCAGCGCTCCTGTGCACACAAGCATTACCATAATTCTGCCCGGCATGAGCTTTGTTTTTTCCATTAAAATCTGTACGATGGCGCAGATGATACCGCCCACGACAAATGCTTTTACATAATCCATTATATCCTTACGCCTTTCTTCTATTTTTGAACGTGCAACCCATCTCTCAAAAACGGCTCGTTCACCCTATTATATATGTGAAGCCATCAGCTTCAAATTACAACTTCAAATTACAACTTCACATTACTGCTTCAAGCACCACACCGTGTGCAATTCCCGGTACTGACTCGCCCTCGTTGAAGCTGACAGGCGAAAGAAGTGCTCCTGTAGGCACAAAAAGTATACGCTTCAATTCACCACTTCTTAGCTTTGGCAGGTAATATGCTGACAAAACGGTTGCCGAGCATGCACAGCCCGAACCACCTGAGCCTGTGTTCTGGTTCGTTGCATCAAACATCTTCATGCCACAGTCCTCGTGATTTTTGCTTATGTCCACGCCTTTTTGCCTGCACAGGTCAATCAGTATCTTCTGCCCGACGCTTCCAAGATCTCCTGTCACTATCCTGTCGTAATAGGAAGCCTTTCTGCCAAAATCACTCAGATGATTTACTATCAGCTCACAGGCCGCAGGGGCCATTGCAGCGCCCATGTTCATGGCGTCCTTTATGCCATAATCCACCACAACTCCTGTTGTGATTCCCTCAATCTGCACCTTCTTTGATATACTATCTGCATTGTCACCCCCAGTCCATTCATTGTCACACCCGGTCTGTGTCTCATTACCACCTGCTCCACTGCCCACAATAAATGCTGCACTTCCTGTCACTGTCCACGTCGCTGACACCGGTCTTTGATTGGCATACTGGTTAGGGAAGCGAAACTGCTTTTCGGCACTGCCAAAGTGGCTCGATGTCACTGCCACCGCATGCCTTGCATACCCTGCTGCCACAAATGCCGCGGCAAGTGAGAGCGACTCCCCGCATGTGGAGCATGCTCCATACACTCCAAACCACGGAATGCGGAAGTTTTCCACACCAAAGGTTGTGGCCATAGACTGTCCGAGCAGATCTCCTGCAAATACATAGTCCATGTCGGATGCATCCAGATGTGCTTTTCCAAGGGCCATTGTGAGTGCATCGCGCTGCATGGAGCTTTCTGCCTTTTCCCACGTATTCTGCCCAAACCTGTCATCTTTGCCTACAATATCAAACAGACCACCAAGCGGTCCGTCCGCCTCCTTTGTGCCTACAACCGAACTGCTTTCCAATATAAAAGGAGCCTCCGTAAAACGGAGACTCCACTTTCCCAATTTTTGCTGCATACCGACTCTCCTTACTCTTAATCTCATCAAATCATTGATTTAATTAATGTCAGTATGCACAAACATATAAAATATATTCATTCAGATATAACAGCTCTACTTGCCATCATATGACACAACTGCGTCCACATCATACTTGCTAAGAAGCTTTCTGCCATTAAGACCTGCAAGCTCAATAAGGAAAAGCATCTTCACAACCTCTCCTCCAAGCTCCTCAACAAGCTCTGCTGCTGCCTGCATTGTGCCTCCTGTAGCAATAAGATCATCCACGAGAACCACCTTCTGACCGGGCTTTACAGAGTCCTTGTGCATCTCAATTGTTGCTGTGCCATACTCAAGGTCATATGTCTTTGATACAGTCTCACATGGTAGCTTGCCTGCTTTTCTCACCATAACAAACGGTTTATGAAGCGCATATGCTATAGGCATGCCAAAAACAAAGCCCCTTGATTCAGCTCCTGCTATCACATCAAAATCAAGTCCGTCAAGCTTCTTTATCATCTCGTCAATTGCAAGCTTTAATCCATCTGCATCCTGGATAACACTTGTCACATCGCGGAACATGATGCCCTTCTCCGGGAAATCCGGGATAGTTCTGATATAGTCCTTTACTGTTTTCATTGTATGTACCTTCCTTATGTGTATTTAATATGTATTTACATATATATTCGTAATGCATTTGTCCTTTTGTATGCATTACCATTTTACTCTCTTCGGACAGCATATGCAAATCATATTCACTAAAAACACTTCCTAAAATCACTTAACCTTATGATACCCATCTATGCACTCCACGACATCCACTATCTCTATCGTGCCGGCATGTGAATCAGCCACAAAGCGTATATCAAATTTGCCGTATCTCATGCCATAGATATAATCCCTGGCCTTGTTGTATGCAGCTCTTGGATCCTGTGCCAGAATATGCTCCACAGTAATGCGGGTATCTTCATCCATACAGCTTTTGAGTGCCTCATTCCTCCATATAACATGCACCGTATCCCATCTGTGCTCTGCGGCAAAGCCATCTGATGCCTTAGGATGTGAGTCTGCATATGCCAGATACGGCTTTATATCATAGATTGGCGTACCGTCAAGCATATCTACACCCGACACATGAATTATGGGGCCCTTGCTGCTTTTGTACTCAACCTTATCAAACCTTACAGAGGATAGTCCCATGCCGTTTGGGCGAAACGGCGAACGTGTGGCAAAAACACCTCTCTTTTCCCGGCCTCCCAGCCTGGGTGGTGTGACGAGCGGTGTGAATTTCTCCACCCTGTTTTCAGAAAAGCCCCATATAATCCACAAATGTGTGAACTCCTCTATTCCACGAAGCGCATCGGGATTTTGGTATTTGGGTTCAAATACTATCTGCCCTGCCGCCTCAGGCACAAGGCCGCTCTGCCTTGGAATGCCAAATTTCTCTCCAAATCCGGTGTGCATAATCGCAACCGGCTCTATAGTCTTCTCATACATATTTCTATACCAGTATTTTATTCAGTATATCATCCTCGAGCACAAGCTTCTTTGCCGCATCGCGGTACTCCTTCTCATGCAGATATGTGTGCCTGAACGGCTTCATGGATGGCGCCATATCTATCGCATCCAGAAAATCCTGCTTTCTCATGCCAAGAGTGGCCGCATAGTCGAAAAAGCCTGTCCTTTTGAGCACTGTGCACACCCTTACATATCTGTGGTTCTGCACCACACTCATGATATAGGTTGCTATGCCGACCTGTATGCCATGAAGCTGTGGATGCTCAAGAATTTTGTCAAGCGCATGTGAAATGAGATGCTCACTGCCGCTGGTCGGCGCACTGCTTCCCGCTATCTCGTTTGCTATGCCGCTCATGGCAAGCGAATCCACAAGCTCCTTTAGGAAAAGCTCATCCTTTATGCTCTCATAAGGTGTACGCACAAAGCTGTTGACCGCCTTTTTAGCAACCATCACGGCGAAGTCATTGACCACTCCTGCACCATGTGCTTCCTCAAAAATCCAGTCATAGAGTGCTGTAATCTTTGACACCATATCCCCGATGCCTGAATATATAAACTTCTCCGGTGCTGTGCGGATGACCTGTGTGTCAACTATGATACCATGCGCAAGCTTTGCAGGAACCGACGTACGCTTGCCGTGCACCAAAAGTGATGCACTGGCGCTAGAAAAACCATCACTTGAGCTTGAGGTCGGCACACTGATAAATGGCAGATTCCTCAAAAAGGCTGCATATTTTCCTGCATCTATCACCTTTCCGCCACCCACCGACACGACTGCCTTTGCCTTGTTTGGTATGTCAAAGGCAAGGGTGATGATATCGTCTATCTCAACTGTATCAAGCTCGCTGTACTCAAGCACGGTGATACCGGCATCAGTAAGCGACTTCATTATAGTATCTCCAAACATATCTATGAGACCGTTTCCCATAAAAATGACTACGCTCGTGAGCTCCTCACTCTTTAAATACTCTCCGATTTTGTTTAATGTTCCATTTCCCACCTTGAGGATTGATGGAATAGATATTGCTTTTCCTGTCTGCATTTTCATTCTCCTCTTTTTATTTAATATGCCGGACTATCATTGCTTTGCATCATAAATTGTCGCACTGTAGCCCTGTTTTTTCTTGCTGTCATACATGGCGATGTCTGCCCTTCTGTATAGCTGGTCAAACGTGATACAATCCATTCCGTCATAAAAGCATGCGCCAAGACTGAGCAATATATGCTTTCCATTCATCTCTGCTATATCAATATGCTCTATGTTTGAAAAAAGCCTGTCAAAAAAAGCTTCTGCCCGCTCTTTATCAAGCATCCCCGGTATAAATACCGCAAACTCATCCCCGCCCAGGCGAAGCACGACATCATCATCACGACATGATTTGCGCAGAGTATCAGCAATTGCTATTATCACCTTGTCACCCACTGCATGTCCATAGGTGTCGTTTATCGACTTAAACTTGTCACAATCCAAAAGACAGAGCAGACCGCACTGTTTGCGGACGAGATACTCTGTTATCTTATTCTCTCCACTTCCGCGGTTGCGTATACCTGTCATCAAATCAATCTGTGCCAGATACATAAGCCTGTCTTCACGTCGCTTTTCCTCGTCAATATTCTCCACGCAGTAAAGCACATGCCACAGCCTGCCATCTGCATCATAGTCTACAGGAATAAACCTTTCACGGCACCAGCCTGATACCTTTCCGATAAACTCGTGCACTATGGTATTTTTTCCACGAAGTCTGTCCTCTACAGTACTGATATCCACAAACTCCAGAGCCTCTTTGCGCTGTGCCTTAGTACAGAACTCATTCATCACACTGTTTATATGCCCCGGGAAATCCTCATCTATCCTATATTCCCCCTCACTTTGCGGTTTTACCCCCATGAAGTGTACAACCTCATCCAAAGTCTTTACTATATGGTATCTGTGTGTCTGCACATTTACCAGTGCCATGGATATATAGATACTTGAAAGTGATGAATAGCTGCTAAGCATCGCTTCCTTATTCGACTTTGTGAAGGAATTGCGCAGCTTAAGCAATGATATAAGCAAGGTTCCTATCATATCTAGGAACGTGGTCAGTCCGAGAGTATCACTTTCCGGTGGATTATCCACACCGAAAAAGCCCTTTATCTCATCCTTATAGCGGATTGGACATACCACCAGGTTTTTTACATTTTGTGCCTTTAACAGATTGTAAGAGCCCCTGTGCTCATCCTTTATCTGCTCTATATCAGTGATAATTATATTCTTCTCATTGCCAAAGGCCTGATACCACCAGCCTATTATGTCCATATCGACATTCTGCAATTCATGTATCTCCGGCTCTATTCCATCCGCACACCACTCATATGTATTGTTGGTGACGTGCTTCTCATCACAATCCTCAAATATATATATGCGGTCAGAACCGATATGTTTTCCGAAAAATCTGATAAACTCATTAATCTGCTCATCCGGTGTATCATAGTTGAGTGCAGATCTGAGTGCCTCATTTATAACAAGCTCGTATTTTATAATTGTCTTCATACCTTCTGCATCCTCGTATTGTTACTTGTATATTACTCGTATTATTCAAAACCACCACACACATTCGCAAAACTGCACGATGTCCGCGCTTAACAACATTATACCAAATTTTTTCAAAAATGCACATAAATCATGGTATTCTTACCATTATTTTTTTCTCTTTATTTTCAATCATCGTAAGCACAGGAATGTGCTTCTTTCTGAGTGCACGTATAACCGGATATGTCTCAAATGCGTTTCCTTCCACATACACAGCCTCCGGTCTGTACTTTACAATCTGCTTCACCTGCTCCTTTACATATGCCTTCCACTGCGGCTTCTCCATCAGCACCTCTGCATATGCTGTCTCACTGTCAAGCTCTGTTAATTCAAGCTGCGGAACAGGCATTGCATCAACATGACAGATATGCACGCCCTTTATGCCTCGTGCTTTTGCAACATTCATAAGCAGCTCGTCTGTCTGACTGTCACATGCCTTCGCTGCAGTATCTCCTTTACTGCCATACCATACTATCACAGAGCTGTCTTTATGAAGAGAAAGCGCCTTTTCGCATGCCTTTACAGCTTCATCCTGCTCCTTAACAGTCATGATAAAGCCTCCCTTATGACAGAATATCGCACCGGGAATTCCTGTAGCATTTACCAGCTCCTCACCTTCAAGTCCAAGCCACTCTGCCGGAAAAGAACACTTGTAATTCATCGAATACTCTCTTTTCTGCGGCTGTATACAAAAGCCGCCTCTGTTTGACGGAAAAATAACAAACGCAATATCCGTCTCACTCAGAGCCTTCTGACACGGGATAAACTCAGGGAGCACCAGTATCCTGCTTGTCGGATCGTGCTTTGCAAGCACCTCCTCCACTCTCTTATCGGCTCTCTCATTACCACGGTATCTCTCAAATTTGTTTTCCAGTATCATGCCTGCCACGCTTACCGCCTGAAAGAAAGCCTCATCACTGCCTCCCTCATAATCCCATGACGGATTGAAATTGCCTATAAGTGTTGCAAGCTCATTTTTCTCACCTGTATTGTCATTGTTGTCGAGAGGCTGGACAAATGACTCATCAAATTTCCCCGCTAGCTCCTCACCTAGAATATCCGCTCCAACAGACTCCCACAGCAGACCAAATGCCGCATACGGCACACCGTTTTCCCTGATTCTGCTGTCCTTTTGATGATGGTCAAACTCACCACGCCCTATATCAAAAACTATTCCTGTGAAATCATCAGGCACACTGTTGCCCCTTGTTATGCTGATCTCAGGGTTTATATACAAAAGCAGGGCTGATGAGAACACATCATCTGCATGAAATTTGCCGCCATGTGTGAAGGCACAGGCATCCTTTTGTTTTATCTGCTCTATTAATCTGCTCATTTTTTAACCTCATATGTATTCTTTTACGTTGTGATACCTTATAACTCTTTAATCATAATTGTAATACTCAAAATGTCAATATAATTGATGCTAAAACATCAGTTGACATAAAGGGCTGTCTGTATTACTGTATATAATACAAACAATACAATTATATCACTTACAAATTTTGTCATATTACAGCCTGCTCATAAAAATCGATACATTTCAAACAGGCTATGACCTATAAACAGTAAGCTACAGGAGGTTCACATGATAATAGAACTCGACATGTCAAGCAGTACACCGATATACGTACAGCTTAGAAACCAGATTGTAAAGGGAATAGGCAAAGGCGAGCTAAAGACCGGCGAAAAGCTTCCGACCGTACGCCAGCTGGCAAGCGATGCCGGTGTAAACACAATGACGGTCAATAAAGCCTATCAGATTTTGAAAAATGAGGGATTTATCCGTACAGACAGACGGCTCGGCGCTTTTGTGTCAGAATCCATCGCAGATGATACAGATTTCACTGAAAATCTGGAATCAGAGCTTGAGCTTTTAAGTGCTGAGGCCTGTCTCACCGGAATGAGCCGTGAGGAATTTTTATCAATGTGCGATAAAATGTATTCACAAATGAAACCATGCACCGCTTAGCAGAGGAGGCTGACTATGGAAATTATCATGTTTATTATCTTTATAGTTACAAACCTTTTTATCATACTATGTGTGCAATTTGCGTACACACACGCCTATAAATATGAAAATGGCATGTATCTCAATGTACATATTCCATCATCTCACAAAGAAGATGCCGAAGTCACCGAAATCGTCACCACCGGAAAACGCAAAATGAAACACTTTCAGATTGCCAATGTGATTATCTCCATTGCGATATGCTTTATTGTTTTTATTAACATTGCCGTTTTTGTTCTGGTATATATTGTCTGGATGTTTGCATATATATTTGGAATCATTCATATTCCAAACAACTCCCACCGGAAAATGTATGCTCTGAAAAAACAAAACGGATGGATAATAGAAGCCCAACGCAAAAAGGTTTATATCGACACCCGCGTTTCAGCAGAAGCCGGTGCCACGACAGTCAGCTATAAATGGCACGCACTCTTTTTAATTACTGAGCTTGCAGCATATATACCATACTTTATGCTTGGTGACACCCATTACAATATCCTTATTATTTCGCTGTTTTTGTGCTCTGTTTTAATATCCACACTTTCGCTGGTATTTCATGCTTTTATAAACAAAAGCGAGCGCCACGTATACAGCATGGATTCAAAGCTCAACCTTATTGTCAACAATACTATGAAAAAATATAAAAGCATCGCAATGCTTCTCCTAAGCGGACTAAACGCTGTCGCATGGATTTATGTAGCCTTATACACAGGTATCACCGGAATACTTCCGGCATCATCCTATTATGTGTATATTTTCATTCAGTTAATAGCCGTTTTGGGATTTATTGTTACAATTTATATGGGCTTAAACAGAAAGAAGGAACTGCTGTCTGCCAACACCTCACCAATAGATGTGGACGATGATGAATACTGGAAAACCGGCTACTACTATAATCCCGACGACAAACATATTCTCATTGAAAACCGCATGCAGTCCGGCAACTACACGTTTAATTATGCTAAAAAAGGCGCGTGGATTTTCACAGGAATCACCTGTGCAATAATAGCCGGCTGTATCATCCTGGTGTTTGTCTGCATGCTTCCTTTGATTAATATACAGGAAAAAATCACTCTGACAAACAATAACCTTACTATTTCTGCCGGTGGCTATACAAGCGAGATTGATGTAAATGACATCACAGAGCTTAAGCTTCTGGACGAGCTGCCGGATGACAGTTTCCTGCGTACAAACGGAGCCTCTACAAACAGCTATGATATCGGCAGGTATGAAGGACGCACCCTTGGAAAATGCAGCCTGTATGTATTCGACGGATACTCTCCTATTCTCATGATAAAATCGGATGATACACTGGTGTTTGTTAATTCTAAGGAAGATGGTGAGATAGAGGGGTTGTATGAAGAATTAAGTCAATAAATTTGTTCTTTTTATGTTATACTGTAATCGTATACCTAAAAAGAAAGCAGGCAAAATCTATGAAAACACGACAAGAAGCATTAGACTACGGCTTATCATTTCCAAATACATATCAGGAAGCACCATTCCACGACCCAAACTGGCAGCTCATCCGCGTAAAGGACAGTAAAAAGGTTTTCCTGTGGACCTACGAGCGCAATGGTTTTATCAACTTAAATGTCAAGGTATCTCCTGCATGGCGAGACTTCTGGAGAGATGCCTTCCCATCGGTCATCCCCGGCTGGCACCAGAACAAGGACAACTGGAATACTATCATTCTCGATGGCAGCATACCGGATGATGCTATAAAAAACATGATTGCAGACAGCTATGACCTTGTCACCTATAATCCGACCCGGCTCATATATGAGGCTGTAAAAAGGATTCCAAAGGGTTGTGTTGCCACATATGCACAGGTTGCTGAGCTTGCAGGCAATAAAAAAATGTGCCGGGCTGTCGGCAATGCCCTGCACAAGAATCCCAATCCTGATGAAATTCCATGCTACAGAGTGGTAAATGCAAAGGGTGAGCTGTCAGGGGCTTTTGCCTTCGGCGGAGCCGATGAACAGGCTAACCGTCTAAGAGCAGATGGCATTGAGGTCATAGACGGCAGGGTTGACCTTGATAAATACGGAATACGGATTGCAGATGATGTTATATATACAAAAAAACAGTGGAACCATTTACTTAAATAATGGTTCCACTGTTGTTTTTACGCATATATTCAATGATTGCAGCTACTATACTTTCTGCATTATCAAATTGTTTTTGAGCTTCTTCTTTCTATGCAATAATAATTCCCTCCTTTTGTATATTTGAATAATACGGCAAGCTGTTTACCCAATTTTTAAAGTGTTTTTCATTTTTAATATTCACACTTATCGGCACACCATACTCAAGTTCAATATCATAAGCTGCATCAAATATTTCATCCTCTATCTGTATAATCCTATCATCCGTCAGCTCCGTCAAAACCATTATATCCATATCTGAATTATCTCCATAATCTCCTCTTGCATATGAACCATATAATATCATCTGCTTTAACGAATCACCCATAATGCTTTTTGTCTTATTTCTGAACTCACATAATATCCGGTTTCTATCACTCATATTATCACTTCCTAATTCTTATAAAACAATTGTAGCTATTCATTTTCGCACCATATTTCTGATAAATATATCTTAACATCAAACCCTATTAAATACAAGAAACAGTTGCATCCTCTTATATATACAGCTTCCGAAACTGCGCCGGTGTCATCCCTGTAAGTTTCCTGAACATGACGATAAAATGGCTGGCATCTGAGTACCCCACATCAGATGCTATATCCTGCACCTTACGCCTGCTGTTTATAAGCAGTAACTCCTTGGCTTTATTGATGCGGTAGTTGGTCAGGTACTCATACACCGAGCAGTTCATAAACTCCGTAAAAACACGCGATAGATATTGCTGCGATACAAATACACCATCAGCAAGCTCCCTGGCACTGATATCGTCCATGTAGCTTTCTTCTATAGCATCTATAACAGGCTTTATAAAACGTACATAGCTTTGGTCATCATTATGGTGTGTGTGATTAGACTGGTCTGAGAGCAAAAGCATGATGCCATAACAGTCGAGTGAGAGCATTTGCGTATCACTGGAGCGTTCCTTAAAGTCTTCTACAGCCTTGTTAATCGCTTCCGACACCTCCATCCCCTTATTCTCATCAATCAGCCGGTATTCCTTTTCATCAAACATTTCCCTGAAAGCTGCCGCCATTGTCCCTGTAAAAGTGGCAAACTCTGTTTTCCAGGGCAGGCTATTGCCGGATGAGATGTTTTTATTGTGATAGGAGTGCGGCACGTTTGGAGCAATAAGAATCCCTTGCCCTTTTTGCAACTCAATCGTATGACTGTTTGACAAAATATTGTCTGAAACAGCCTGATTTCTGCTGTATACCGTTACCTCACCCACACCATCCTTCGTCTGTAAATAATGGTACAGCGGATACCCCTCCGGGCGGGTAACGCTTTCCTGCTCCCAGTCATTACCGACAGAGTCGAATTGAAACGGTTCTCTTGCGAAATTGCTTCCAAAATAAATAGGCATGCTTTCTCCTTTCAAAAACGGTTTAGTTTCAGAATGTTATATAATTTGGTTTATGATGTTATACTATTTTCCGTAAATCTATTATATGATTAGTGCATAAGGAAACACATTTATAGTTTAAGAATATCATAATATTGGGGTTAATACCATAACGGAGGTAAAAAATGCAGTCAAAATTCAAAAGAATCCTTTTCGGAGGAGATTACAATCCAAATCAGTGGCCTAAGGAGGTCTGGGAACAGGACATGGCATACTTTAAGGATGCCCATATCAACAGTGCCACAATCAACGTTTTTTCATGGGCTAAAATACAGCCGTCTGAGAATGAGTATAATTTCACAGAGCTTGACGAGATAGTTGATATGCTCTCAAACGAAAACTACGACATCGTCATGGCAACATCCACAGCGGCACTGCCTGCATGGATGGTCAAGAAATATCCTGAGACAATGAGCACCGACTACGAGGGACGCCAGCATAAATTTGGAGCCAGACACAATTTCTGTCCAAACTCTCTGGTGTATCAGAAGTACGCAAAGGCTCTTGCGACAGAGCTTGCAAAACGCTATAGCGGCAATAAAAATATTTCTGTATGGCACATCAATAATGAGTACGGCGGATACTGCTACTGTGACAACTGCCAGAATCAGTTTCGTGTATGGCTCAAGGATAAGTACAAGACCATTGATGCTGTAAATGATGCCTGGAACACAGAGTTCTGGGGACACACATTCTATGACTGGGATGAGATAGTCGTACCTAACGAGCTCAGTGAGGAGGCATGGGGCGGCATGACAAGCTTTGCCGGAATATCAACAGACTACAGACGTTTTTACTCTGACAGCATGCTGAACTGCTATAAGCTGGAGCGTGATGCAGTAAAAGCTATCATTCCCGATGCACTTGTCACAACAAATCTGATGGGTACCTTCAAGGGTCTTGACTATTTCAAGTGGGCTAATGAGATGGATATCGTGTCGTGGGATAATTACCCTGCATACGACACACCATGGAGCATGGTTGCGATGACTCACGATTTGATGCGAGGTCTTAAGGATGAGCCATTCATGCTCATGGAGCAGACTCCAAGCCAGCAGAACTGGCAGCACTACAATTCATTGAAGCGTCCGGGACAGATGCGTGCACAGAGCTATCAGACCATAGCCCACGGTGCAGACACTATCCAGTTCTTCCAGCTCAGACGAAGCAAGGGTGGCTGCGAGAAATTCCACGGTGCTGTAATAGCACATGTCGGAACAAACGACACAAGGGTATTCAGGGAGACTGCACAGCTTGGACGAGAGCTTGAAAGCTTCGGCACAAGGACACTTGGCACACGTAATAAATCAGATGTGGGAATCATCTTTGACTGGGACAATTACTGGGCACTTGAGTACACAAGCGGACCTACACAGGACCTTAAATATGTTGACCAGATTCACCACTATTATGAGTATTTTTACAACAAAAATATCTCTGTCGATATGATTCCGGTTGACGGTGATTTTTCAAAGTATAAGGTGATTGCCGCACCTGTTCTGTACATGGTAAAGAAAGGCATGAAGGAAAAGCTTGAGCAGTTTGTGAAAAACGGAGGTACTCTCATCACAACATTTATGAGTGGTATTGTGGACCAGTCTGACAACGTGCATCTGGGCGGATATCCGGGACCGCTTCGCGAGATGGCAGGTGTCTGGGTTGAGGAAATTGACGCGCTTGCACCGGAGCAGTCAAACACTGTAAGCTTTTCGGATGGAAAAGAATATAAATGCAATCTGCTGTGCGACCTGATGCACCCGGAAGGTGCAGAAGTACTCGCCACATATGAAAGCGATTTCTATGCAGGAATGCCTGCTGTCACAAAAAACAGCTACGGAAAAGGCCATGTATACTATGTTGCCACACAGCTTGAGGCAGCCGGACTTGCAAAAGTGCTTGATGAAGCCACAAATGAAGTGTCTGTATCAGGTGTCATTGCTGAAGAGACAGGTCTTGAAATCACATGCCGCGAGAGCGAAAATACACGCTTTTACTTTGTGATGAATTTCACTGATGAAAAGCAGACTCTCCCTGCGAGCCTTACAGGAATGGTTGACCTGATCACAGGAGAAGCAGCTAAAGAGGGCGATGTGATGAATAAGTGGGATGTGAAGATACTTCAGGAATCACTATAAGAGAGTCTTATGCATTAAAACATATAGTAAGCTACACAAAAAGCTGCTGCATTTTTGTATCATTCACAACCGACAAAAAACCGGGTTGTCCGTACAAACCTTAGTGTGACAGACAACCCGTGATTTCAATTATTAAGTGTAACTATATTCTACTTGTAGAAAATATTTCCAAGCATAAGATCCTTCTTGAAGTTTCTGATGGTTGTATCATTGTCGATAAATACAGCCTCAATACCCATCATGGCTGCCCACTCGCCCATCTGCTCAGCAGTAAGGTCATATGTGAACGCTGTATGATGTGCTCCTCCTGCAAGTATCCATGCCTCTGCACCTGTGTAAAGGTCAGGCTGTGGTGTCCAGAAGTTTGTTGCTACAGGAAGCTTTGGCATAGGCTTCTCTGTCTTCTTGCAGTCAACTGTATTGATAATGAGACGGAAACGATCGCCAAGATCAACAAGTGATGTGGCGATACCGGTGCCCTCCTTTGATGTAAATACAAGTCTTGCCGGATCCTCTCTGTCACCCATTGTAAGCGGCTGGCACTTGATGCTTATAGGACCGTCTGCGATTGATGGACAAATCTCAAGCATATGAGCCTCGAGTATTCCCTCTTTGCCCTTCATGAGATTGTAGGTGTAGTCCTCGAGCATTGATGTACCCTTGGCATCCTTCTTTCCTGCTGTCATGATCTTCATGAGACGAACCATTGCCGCAACCTTCCAGTCGCCCTCAGCTCCAAAGCCATAGCCCTTTTCCATGAGACGCTGGATTGCAAGTCCCGGAAGCTGCTTTAATGCTCCAAGATCACCAAAGTGTGTTACGATTGCCTGATAATTCTTCTCCTCAAGGAATCTCTCAAATCCAAGCTCAATCTGTGCCTGTACCGCTACATGCTTCTTGAACTCCTCAGGATCTCTGCCCTCAAGCAGGATATCGTATTTGTCATAGTACTCATCTACGAGTGCGTTTGTATCTGACTGTGAAACTGCTGCAACAGACTCTGCAATTTCATTTACAGGGTAAGCATCCACTTCCCAGCCAAACTTAATCTGAGCCTCTACCTTGTCACCCTCTGTAACAGCAACATTTCTCATATTGTCAGCTACACGCATTACACGGATGTGACTGCTCTCTA
>OHXZ01000056.1_pt1 | contig 51796 bp, 66 predicted proteins | sample 1580021 | NCBI WGS metagenome assembly OHXZ01 (sample SAMEA3882520, study PRJEB24775) | human gut metagenome | biome: human-associated habitat; feature: intestine environment; material: feces | place: Netherlands | collected 2009/2010
TTCTGTGTTTGTTTCTCCCTGAAAACCAAAAAAAGGTTCCATCATTTTTCTCTGCGCAAGTTTGTCAGTTTCAAGTAGACGAGAAACGGAAATAAGAGAGCCATTATCTGCAACAATCCTCCCAATACCTCGAGCAGAAGATACATCAACTTCGAGAGTATTTACTGCAAAATCGCCATCAGGAACAAACATTCTATAGCCTGCGTTAGAGAATGCCTCAGTAGCGTCAGTTATTCCATCACTGATAGCCCCCCAACCGCGAACATCTTTGTCATCACGCCATCGTGCAATCTGCAATTCGGGATATTTTTTAGCACCATCCGGGTCTTCTAACTGCTGCCGTAGCTGATCCGGGTCATACTTCAGCACATTAGGGAAATAGAACTGCTGAGTGCCATATGCATCATATACAGCCATAGAATGGCCTTGAACAGTTACGAATTTGGCAATCTGCCCGTTATATACCGGATATCCAGCAGCGTTAATGATGATTGGCTGCGAAACAGGAACATGAGAGCCGTCTTCGTTCTCTACATAAACCTGAATCTGGTTTTCTGGACTTACCGGGTCAGTGTCAATTTTTCCGATATAAATTTTGCCGTTGGCTACTGCTTTAAAAGAACGCGCCATAGTGAAGAGTTGCGAAGGCATACTCACTACAACATTGGCTGTAATGTCTGTCATTTAATTTTCTCCAGACGTAGCAATGCGGAACAAGATGCAACTTGCCCGGCATTGCATTAATGTAAGTTATGATTTGTTAACTATGAGATGAGTCTATGCAAAAAGATCAGTTGAATATTGCGTTCTATATATTTGGTTTTTGCACATTTCTGGTGTTTGCAAAGCTATTCTGACAACGAATCAGACTTAGCCCCCTGCGTCAGAGCGTTAATTGCCTTTTGTGCCTGCTGCATTGCTTTCTCAAAGGCTGTTGATCCGCGTGGGGTGTTTGCCATTCTGAGCATTGCATTTCTGAATGGTTCGCTCTCATAGGCGCGAGTAAGAAGTCCGTAGCTTACTGCTGCGCCAGTTGTCGCCGGGTTCATTGCCGTCCCATACCCGATAATGAACGGGATGGTTTGCTGCCCTGTGGGTGTTGTTACTGCCGCTTTTGCTGCCTGCTGAGTGGACTGAAGGTAATTTTTCAATCCTTTCAGATAAGCAGCATCCTGCCCCTTAAATGTGATGCCAGTCTGGTTTTGCAGGATGTTAAGCTGCCGAAGGAACTGGTCAGGGGATCCGCCAGATTTCTCCATCGCCTTTCCAATGATGCCATTGCGCATTTGCGCCCTGCCAACACGACCAACTGAGTTATACAGCGTCTTAATTTCCGATTTGTTCTTGCTGAATAGCATGTTGTTGACAATTTCCGGTGTCAGGTCGCCTTTCATGAGAACATTCTTCAGCCTGGTATTCTTTAGTTTCGCCGCTTCGTCAGCGTAGACGGCATTGGCCTGCTGATATTTACGGAGAGTATCGTTGCCAAGATTATGACCAATGGCACCATTGATATCGTCGGTCATCGCCTTGTAAACGCGCTGTATGGCGGCATCGGAACGATTTGGTAACACTGGTCGCTCACCCTTCACGTCCATTCTGAACTGGCTGCGCAGATCGCTTAATTGCTTCAAATCCAGATTTACCGGACCATCATGACCAGCATTGCGAATAAGCTCATCACGATAGGATTGAAGTTTTGAAATCGTCTCGTTATCAGCGACCTTACCAAGCTTCTGCAGGTTAGATATCTCAGTATCAATCTGCTGAATTGCTCGCACAGGCTGAATGTTGACTCCCGCCATTGCATTCTGAACCTGTTCAAGTCGATTACCTGCAGCACGACGAATTCCTGATGTTTTCGCTTTAAGGCTTTCAATAACAACAGCTGGATCATACTCACCGAATTTATCAGCAAATCTCTGCACCAACTGGCTTCTCGCTTCCTGTTGCGTTGCTCTCATTCCGCTTGTGCCAGCCAGAGGGATATTTTCTGCTGTAGTCTGCGCCATTTTTCCGACGCGGGAAGTAGGTTGTAACAGGTCTGTGGTGTGCAGAGGCACTCCTTCACGCTCTGCAAACCTGATAGCCTGTTGCGCTTCTGGCGCTATCGCACCACGAACTCCACGATAAGCAGCACCTAATCCACGTCCGGCAGCGTTAATAGCTCCGCCAGCCAGAACGCCAACGCCTAAGTCGGTGGCTAGTGCTTCCGCATCATCTTTCACACTGTTTGCAGCAAGTGATCCAACTGCGTTTTCAGCGAGAAGGCGAGTTGCACCCTGAGCAATTCGACCAGCAAGTGTTGGTGCCTGTGTTGCCGCTCTCTCAACGCCGGCAGGAGTGAGGTAAGGCAATGCTTCAGCAAATACCCTTCCCTCTGTCGTTTGTGGAGTCAGCGCTCCTTGCTGAAGGCCAAAGTCCTGCTCTAATCCCTGCGTTGTTAATCGTGGTGCTGGTTGATATGTACCATCGCCAATGCCGAGTTTACCGCCAGCCCAAGCCGCCGCGCTTGTTACAGCATCAGTGAGTTCAGCAGGTATGTTCGCCACGTTGATTCCTGCCTGTAGTAAGCCGCGCCCGGTTTCAGCAAGTCCATTACCAAGGTCAGACATTATTCCGCCTTGTTGCTGAACAGGTTTCGGTGCGACAGAACTTACGGGTTGAGGTGGCTGCTGACTGGCTGCCTGCTGCTCAATCTGAGCAAATGGATTATTTGGGTCTGACTGCACACCTGATGCCGATACTTGTTCGGATGACTGTACTTCCAGTTGTGCAAACGGGTTGTTAGGGTCTTGCTGAGGATGTACCTTTGCAGAGGTGGCGCGCTGTTCGACTGTTGAGTCTGTCACCGGGTCACCCGCCCATTGAGCAAAGCGATCATCAACGTAACCGCGGCCTTCAGGTCCTGGCGTATATTCACCACGCTTTGCCTTCATAACGTTGCCGGGACCGTCGTGATAAGCCTGAAGAGCGTCACGCCAGTTACCAAACTGCTGGTACATCTTTGCCAGATAGCGCGCGCCAGCGTCAGCCTGATATTCGGGGTTTTGCATTTGCTCATCGGTATAACCCATATCACGCCATGTCCCAGGCATGACCTGAGTCAATCCTACAGCCCCGGCGGAGCTTACTGCGGCAGGGTCGTAAGAAGACTCCTTGGCACCCAGTGCAGTCATCAACCCTTCTGGCACACCGTAACGTGCGCCAGCCTGCTCTAACAAATCACGGTAATTAGCCATTTACTGCCCCAAAGATGGAAGATATCCGTAGCGATTAATGAAGTCGATTGACAGCTCGGGGTGCTGCTTCAGGTAATCTATAGAAGCCTGAGGCGCTTCCACTCGCTTGATACCGTTTTGCTGAACGTACTTACCAACCGCCTCATTACGCTTCTGGTTGAGCGTGTTCAGGATGACGCCAGCGTTGCGACGAAAGGACTCCTCGCTCTGCGAGTTCTGCAGCGAACCAACAGCCTGGTCGAGCTTTTTGCCCTCGGCATCAGAAAGTGCGCCCATGCCTCGCATGGCCTGAACCGCTGTCAGGTATGCTTGTGATTTAAAGGTATCAAGTCGTGCCTGAGTGTCTGCAGCCTGTGAGCCTGGAACGTTGGGGATTACTCCACGTAAGCCTGTAATGCTCTTAAGTGAAGGAGAACTAACGATATCGTTCAGAGTGAACATGCTGGTTGTGAGGGTGTTGATGCCGTCTTTGTAGCCATCATTTAGCGCTTGCTGCTTCTGCTGCAACTGCTGGTTGTTGGCTGCTATGCGGCTCTGTATTTCCTGGCGCTTCAGGTCGTTAGTTTCCGCTGATAGCATCCGGTCAAGGCGCTTATTTTCGTTGTTAATGCGGTTTGTTTCTGCGTCCAGATTAATGCGCTGCTGACCTAAATTCGCCTGGATATCTTGTCCGCGCATTGTGATTGCCTGATTCCGAGCGGCGGTTTGCGAATCCAGATCCTGACCGCGCATGGTAACCTGGATACCCTGCATTTTATCCTGTAGGTCAAAGTATTTTTCTGGCCCGAGACTGTTCATCCCCAGGTGATCGACAAATTCGCCGAACTGCCGCGGGTTCTGTTGGTACATCTGAGCGACGTCATGAGGATTAACGCCAACACGAGCTAACTCACCGGCGTTGTTTTGCAGCCATGATTGCATTGCTTCTGGAGACGATGACGCAAGGCGTGCGCCAGCCGCTAAGGTGCCGATAGAATTACGCTGCTCTTCATCGATGAATCCCATGCCTTTACGAACGGATTCAATCTGGTCTGGATATTGAGTAGCCAACTGACGCAAAGCTCCGCGATCACCAGAAGCATAAGCATTAGCGTATGCCTGCTGAAATTCTTTCTGCCGCTGAGCCTGCTTTTCCTGCTGAAACACCCCCGCAATACCTGAAAGGCCTTGCAAAGCAGTCAGCCCAACATTGTTAGCGCCTGAACGCTCAATATCATTGTTCTGCCTGATAAGCTGAAGCGTATTGCCGATGTCATTTACGCTCGGAGCGTTTGAGTTGACGCCGCCGATACCAGCCAACAATCCGCCATTTGATCCTTGCCAAGTAGCCATGATTACCCCTTAAAACAACGATCCAAGCAGGCCAAGTCCGCCGCCAATTGCCGCACCTAATCCAGTGCCAAGTCCGGGAACAATAGAGCCAAGAGCAGCGCCAGTCATAGCCCCTGAAGCTCCGCCGCTAATTGCTGTCTGAAGACCTGATGGTTTATTGGCATTAGCAGCGGCAAGAGCCGCACTTTGCTGCGAAATCTGACTCATGTTGTTGGCATATGTCTGCCCGGCGTTTGCCTGACCTTGCAGTGCGCCAAGACCAATATTTGCCAGATTCTGGTAGTTGTTCATCTGACCAGACAGCCACTGCTGACCAAGCGTTGGTGCGATTGTTGCTAACTGATTACCGGTTGCAGTGGAACCCAATCCACCTGTTGCTTCCGCTGCAGCCAGACTCTGATAGCGAGCCTGACCAGCAAGATCTTTGTACTGCTGAGAGTTGTAATACTGGTTAAGTGCCTGACCTTGCCCCTGAAGAGAGGAAAGATTCTGCAATTGTGATACGTACTGCTGAGCGAGTGGCGTGAACGGAGCAAGGTTTTTCATGATCGTCTGCCACTGCTTATTCTGCAGGTCTGCGGCATACTTCTGAGCTTCTGCGGCATACTTTGCGCTTTTATCAGAACTGCCACCTTTCCCGCCTTTTTCAGGGCAATAAGGTTCCTCGCCGCGCAGTTTTCTGCCCAGCGTAAATGCATATAACATGGCTATCTCCCGTGATTCAGGAAGTCGATTAGTTCTTCGCGTGTGGCGCTGTAAAACGTCACGTCATCCACGCCTTTGAAGTATTTCTTGATGGTTCCTACACGCTTAAGGCCAATCATTGCGCAGTACATCTGCCCGTGGCGGAATTTGCGTGCAGCAAATGATGTGACGCACTGAACGGTGGTGTTGGTCAGAATGTATCGCCAGAACGCCAGCCCGATTTCCTTGCTGAATCCACGAACCTCTGGCAGGTACATGGCGTGGCAATCGAATGTCAGTGGCTGAATCTCCTGATAGTAAACAATTCCGCCGAACTGCCCGTGCACGTTCACCTCAAAGTAACGGCATTCAGGTTTGTAGTCGTATCCATCACCGTTGTTGCTCCCGGCGATAATGTCGGGGTGATTTCCCACGGCTTCTATCAGGTCGATGTTTCGCGTTGGTTTGAATGTAATCATCAGTCAATCAGCCCATGTAATCTAAGTGCTGTTTCAAGCGCCAGAATACGCTGCCGCGCCTGCTGCAAACCTGTAGCGATAGCTGCGACTTCGGATTGTGTGTACGTAGTGCCGACTGTGTATGACTGGTTAGCGTTGAATGAGCCAAGAAGTGGTGTGCCTGTGGCCGCTGTCCATCCGGTATGCCTTGCTCCAACGACCTGAATTCCATCAACTGAATATGATGTTTTTACATCCAGCGGTGACGCAAGAGACTGCGATTCGGTTACAGTTTTTGATACGTAATCACTCTTAATGTCAGATACATCGCTTTCTACGCTATCCAGTCTTTTGTCAACAGTGACCAGATGCGCCTGAATATCGATAACCTCATCCAGCAAGTAATCAACATCGCTACGCAGTACGACTATCTTCCCTTCGGCGGTTGTTAACCTGACCTCAAGGAGATTTATCGCTTTTGTGTTTGCGGTGATTCTTGCGTCGTGATCAGCCAGTTCGACGTCCTGTTCATCGTTTTTTACCTGGGCTTCGTAAGCGCCCTGACCAGCATGATTTGCCTTCCCGGCAATTGCACCGACATCAGCACCCTGATTTATGACATACAGCAGGTAAGACTGGCTGAATATATTGCGTGGCAAAATTGAAGCATCAAGGCGCGTAGCCTGAACCGCGACAGGATTATTCAGTGATGAATCCGCCATTACTCAATCCTTATCTGAGCGCCAGACAGAGTTACAGGTGACTTCGTGATAACGCGAAGTTTGAAGCCGACATTTTTCCTGATTCGCCCGACACGCTTCCACAAAACGCGTTTGTCGTAAACGAACGGTTCATTCTGCTCAATCATCTGCTCACGCCCGTAATTTATGCCGTCAGTGGTTGCAGAAAGGAACAGGCGGTCGGCGTACTGAGCTACGCCAGTGGATGATTCCACCTCCAGATCGAAGCATCTGGCGTTATCCGCTTTGAACAACGGAGTAAACAGCAGGTGTTCCTGTTGAAGACCATACTGACTGCTGATATCGAACTGCAATTTCCCGGTCACGGACTCCAGCTTATCGCCGCACGTTATCTGATTGCCTTCGTAAATGAAGTCGATAGCGCGGTACACATCGTCATACATGCCTGTTTTCAGCACACACCATTGCGGACCATTAGCGCTTGAAGATGCGTCATACACGAGGACGTGGCGCGGAAGGTGGATAATCAGCAACTCATGAGCATCAAATCGCAGCGATTCCATCACGCCATCAGCCAGTTCATCAGCAGTGTAGGAGCGGAGAATTTTCTCAATGCTCGCGCTGGCGATTGGTGAAACCTGACCGGATCCGATGATGTATACAGACGGAGCACCTGTTGCCGGATTGCTGATGAACGCATAGGAATCAGCAAACGGCGTTTTGCAGTAGGTTCCGGCAATGCCTTTCTGCACCATCAGCGATGGCTGTGCGACATACAAAGCAGCACCAACGGTGGTTGCACCAGTCAGGGAAAAATATTCAATCGTCGATGAACCAAAACAGACGATGAAGTCTCGCCATGTACCTATGCCGATGATGCCGTCCGGCTGCGATTCTGCGCGATATTGTGCGCTGTAACGGTCAGGATGCGATTCGTCTTCAAGGTCAGTGATAAACCATGAATCCGTGCCGTCTTTTGACCACGCATAACGCCCACGTAAGCGTGTAATGTCGCGGACTGAACCTAACTCATACTGAGTGAATCCGCTGTCTGTAGGCCAGTTTGAGACTGTTTTAACCGTGCCATCATAGCGATACTCGACCAGTTGACCATTAACGCCTACCGCCTGTGATGTCCGACCATGCGCCATTGATACACGACCACTTCCGGCAACATCACCGACTTCGCTTTCGCCCTTATACAGCTTGCCCCCGCACACGCGATAAACAGCACTCTGCGCCATGTTGTACTCGACGCCTCGAGATACACCGTTCACATCAGAACGTTTGGCAATGCCCGGGAATGAGCGAAGATATCCGCTACTGTTGAGGATTTCTTTGGGTGTAGCCAACATATTCACTGGCAGATAGTCGATATAATCGGCGTTTCGGAAGTCTTTGCCGACACCTTTCATAAGCGGAAGTTTCTGAATAGGCATTATTCGCTCCCGTTATCGCAAGGTTCCTTTCGGTGGAAGTAATTCCAACCATTCCACTTCGCAAACTGGTTACCACTACCAACAGGCATACGGTTTGGATAACCGGACTTACATTTAGCTGCTTTTGCCCTGTCCATTGCAGACAGTTTGACGAGTCGCTCTTTCCCGTATCTGGCAGTGGTTATAAGTTTTGCAGACGCTTCCAGCGCATAATCTGGAGCAATTCGGCAGGCAAGGTTGAAAATGACGGCATTGATAGCGTTATTTGATAAACCGTGCTCATCGCCCGGATCCGGAGCAACATCTGCATCAGCAAAAATGTAGCCAACGTTGATACCAGGTGACGCATCACCGCCAAGCCATTCAGCCATCATCATTTCAAGGTCGTTGACGCCGTCTTCCATAGACTGCGGTTCGACATCGGTTAACGTGGCATTTGATGCCACACCGAGCTTACGTAATGCCGCAAGAACTAAATCACCCTTCGTTGTCAGGTTCATCTGCTGCCGCCTTAGGTTTTCGACCAGGCTTTTTACGCTGTTTTTCTTCTGGCTCTGGCTCTGGCTCTGGCTCTGGCTCTGCAACATCCTTCAAAAGGTCATCAGGATGTGAAAACCAACCAGCATCCAGATATTCCTGAAGCTCTTCGGCTTTCACGATTTCAAAGTCGTAGCCAACGCCTTTCCACTTCTTCATGTCGCCATGACGAAAGATCATGTGTGTCATGCTTGTCTCCAGATAGAAAAGGGAGCCGAAGCTCCCTCTGGTTATCACGCGGTCTGGTTAGGCAGACCAACACCAATTGCCTCTGGTCGTACAGCACATGCTGAATACCACACAGCAATACGGCACTTACCAGACAGAGTGTTGATATCACCCTGCGTTGCGAAGATGCCGTTAACACCAATACCTGGAATGCTGAAGGAAGACGTTTTCATGCCAGCAAACAGTTCATGGGTTACCGGGATCGGCTGAGAAAGCAGACGGATTGAGTCATCAGCCCAGAACACGTTAGCGGTGGTTGTTGCCACGTTCAGAACGTTTACCGGAGTGTTATTAGCAAGAGAAGTATTTACGTTAGCGTAAGCCTTCTCTTCTTTTGTCAGTGAAGCGTCATCAAGCGCAATCGGCTTCGGCGTGATTTCGATGTGAGTACCATCGATCACACGGGTGATTGAGAAAGTCGCGTCATCAGTCAGCACGTTCTTCGCCATCTGAGACAGGAATTTCACACCAGTGAAGCTGATTTTGTCGCCGCGCTTAAATCCGGTGGTGGAGGATACGGTCACCGTTGCAACACGGTTGTCGACGTTCTCTTTGTTACCATCGGTATCAAGGGTGTATGCCTGCGGCTTAAACTTCTGCTCACCAGAAACAGTTACACCAGTAGCGGTTGACTTGGTAACTGCCGGAAGTTTCGGTGAGCGAAGAATTTCATCAAAGCCAGCAATCTGACGCTGAATAGTACCGTTGCGATACGCTTCTTCAGGAACGCGCCCAAAGATGTCTCCATCTACCAGGTTGCGGCCTGCTTTGCGGTAATCGTCAGGGTTCAGGAAGTAACTGATGCCCATATCGCGGTTTAGCTCACGGGAGAACATCAGGCGCTCTGCATCAGACACAAAATCCCAGCCAGACAGGCCAGTAGATGGACCAATTGCGCGGGTATCGTGAACAACAAGTGAGCCCATTTCGGTTGCCTGTTTGGCAATTGCTGACTCAATGTTATTCGCCAGTTTTTTGGCGGATGCCTGGATGCGGCGACGGTAAGAACGCTCATCACGCAGGTCATCTGCACGAAGCTCGAAGAAATCGTTATCCGGATCACCCATGTTGCATTTCACGGAGAGTTCCAGAATCCCAGTAGCTTTGCCAGTTAAATCCCAGCCAGTCTGGGTTGGCGCTTCCTGCTCAACAGGCATCCACACGGTGTTGCTTGAACGCTGCATGGATTCTGCCGGAGGGGTGTATTTTGTCACTTTGGACGCCATTGGCGTCAGGTTCTGGACGGTTTCGATGATTTCATCCAGAGCATACGTGACCAGTTGACCTTCATTTAATGCCATTATCGAATTCCTTTATTCAGTTGCGCCTTGAGCTTGCGGTACGTCTCTACATCCCCTTTGTTTGCTGCCGCTTCCATCTGCTTTTCAATCGCAGAGATATTTGCAGCAACAGCGTGTCCCTGAATGGGTTCATCAGGTAGCGGGGCTTCTGAAACAGGTTTGGCTCGAGGCTTGAGAGTTAAACGTTCTGACAGTCGAGTGAGTTCAATCAGCGCGGATTGCCCGTCCATCGCCAGCAACTGGCGTGTTTTCTCAGGATTAGCACCAAGGTGATACATGAGTGCAGCGGATTTCTCCGGGAAGAGGCGCATGATGTCGGCACCGACTGCTGGCGGCACCAGTTGCATGAATGCGTCCTCTTTCTCCTGATAGTCAGGGATATTGAGCTTTTCCGCTGCGTCGTAGTGCTTACGGGCTGCCTCGACGTATTGCGCTGATTGCTGGGTGAACTCCTGAGTTTTGCGGCCCTGCTCGGCGACAGCCTGGCTTCGTGCGTCCATAGCCTTGATCTGCCATTCACTGTTTGCCTGCTGGAAGGCAGCCAGTGCGCGGCTCTGGTCATAGTCGTACTTAGCCAGTGCGTCTTCGGAAAGATAATCGTTAGGGTCTGGTTGTTTTGGTAACTCAGGGTTCACCCGCAGGTGCTCCGGCAACTCCCCTCGCTTAACCGCTTCCATCTGCTGCTCAAGCTCACGCTGGCGTTTGCGTTCGATGCGGCGACGGGCAAATTCAGCATTAGTTGCCGGGTCTTGTTTTGGTTTCTCATCGTCTTTCAGGACAATCTCGAAGCCTTCTTCCTGACCTGCGTTGTCGTTGGCATTATCGACAACTAAGCCATCAGCAGATGCCGCTGCATGATTGCCGGGCAGGGTTAATTCTTCAGAAGCCTGAATGTCGGTGGTTTGGTCCATGATTAACTCTCTCTTATTGAGGTGTCTCGGCTACTCCGCCGGAGGGGATTTGAACTTGACGCATAAGATTCGCGAAATCCATGCGTTGTGAATGAGTCTGGTCTGCATCTTTAAGAAGCAGCTCAGCGTTAGCACGAGCGTCCTTGCTGCGCTGTTGCTGGAATTGACCTACGAGCTTGAGGTACTCACGCAGTTCTGCCTGCTTGTCGAGGTCCATATTGTTGAAGATTTCTGCAATCTTCGCGGCGTTGAGTTGGTTTTGGGCTTCAACCTTGGCGGCTTCAACCTGAATCTGCGCCTGTTGGTTCTCTGCCTTGAGCAATTCAGCCTGACCTTGCAGAAGGATGCCCTGCGCCTGAATTTGCTCTGCTGATGGCTGCTGCGGCTGCTGTTGAGCCTGCTGTACCATCTCCATCTCTTCAGGTGTTTCTGGTTTCTTCAGCCCCATCATCACCAGTTGCTTGTTCGCGTACTCTCGCATCATCTCGACGCCTTTACCGTCAAGCAGCGTGAAGTATTGCAGCATCAGCATCTGGAACTCTGGAGTACCTTGCGGAACCTTGGTTAGCAACTCCTGAATCTCTGCGCGGTTCTGTTCCTTCATACTCTGGAAGGATGGCCCAACGTCTGTATAGCACTCATATCGACCGCGAATGTCGTTGAGTGTGACCACATTGCCAGACTGGTAATCGACAACTTGCGCATAGAGTTGAACGTCTTTCTCGCTTCCATCTTCAAGTGTCAGCGTTACATGACGAGGAACGTCATAAATATCGTTTACCATTGAGGCATAAATCTCGCCATCACGTCGCATTGCGGTAGCCAGGTTATCCTGAAACACGTATGTCTCAAGGTCTGCCCGCATGTTCAGTTGATTGACGGTATCGAAAGCGACCTGAGAGTTTGCTGCCTGCGCATCAACGCCAAGACTAGCCACCTCTTTCACTGCGTTGGTGGCAGCCTCAAGCATGTAAGCGTTGGCTTGCGGCACTTCAGGGTTTTCCATGTAGGAGATTGGACCAATCGGCAGGTCGTTACCGTTTTCATCGGTCCTGTTCTGCAGATAGTACGGATAGTCATCATTTCCACCGTACATGTATTCGTAGCCTTCGATTTGCTCAGGGAAGAAGGTAGGTTTCTTCTTCGGTGAACGAGCAACAATATCGGCGTTGAACGACATGATCATGTTACGAAGGCGTTGACCGTCTTTCGTCAGCCTTACCACTCCTTCGTAGCACTCCTTGTCACCAGCGAATGACCATTCACCATACACTGGAACGATTGGAATATGCTCTCCGGCTATCTTCTCGCGGTCTTTCAGTATCTGCGTACAGGTGATGATCGACTTATACACACGCCGACGCTTCACCTTGCGCTCTGCTACCTTAATGAATCCACGATTAGCCAGGTCGTCGATGACGTCTTTGATATCCTGCTGGTAATAGCTGACCGGCTCACCTGTCAGCGGGTCGCGGTAGATGAAGACTTTCTCTTTCTTCTCTTCGACCTCGTAATACTCAGCGACGTAGACGACATCATTCGATACCCAAGGGAACAGCCATGTATCGTTCGGATTCTGGAAAGATGGCAAGGTATCCGGATCAATACCGTAATCCTCTGCGAACTCTTTCCAGCCATTGCGTGACAAAGCGTTAATCACCGTGCAGTGCTTAGCGTCGCTCTTATCCATCTGCTTGCTGTTGGCGTCCCATATGACGTGTGAGCAGGCTTCATGGATTGGCAGGCGTCGGATTACCTGATTGTTGCTTGTTGGGTCGTTGTCTTCGTACTGTGTGACCAGACGCCATGCACCAACGCCGGACTCTATCTGCTCACGAACGCCAACGTTAACGGCAATCTTTGCCGTGTTATGGCGCATATCAGTACGATACATCCCCATCAACACATCGGCTGCATCAGGATTAGCGCCATCTTTGGGTCGGAAGAGAACGTCGATAGGGTTCCGGCGCATCTCTGCGACCAGCTTCCTGACCACCGGGCGAACAACATCGAATTGTCCGCGATATTGCAGGGTGGTGTAGTTTGATAGCCAGTCATCCCATTGCGACACTCGGCTAAAATACAGGTCATTTGTCGCCTCGGTTCTGGCTTCATCGCTCGCCATCCAGTCTGCGTCAAACTTACACAGAATGGAATTGAGTCTGTTTTCGTCGGCCATTTAAGTTCTCCGTGCGATGGGCCTGATTGGGGCTGGTATCTTTTTCTCTTTTGGTTTTTTGATGTCGCGCATCATTTTGGCGAAGCGGCGCATCATGTATGCATAGCGAACGGCTGAGAGAACGTCGTCGTTAAGCTTGACGATCTTCCCGTTTTCATCACGGTGATAGAGGCGGAACTCCTCAAAGAATGGCTCACAGGTGTTGAATACTTTGAAGCGGCCATCGAGCATCATGTCTCGCAATTCAGTGATGCCAGGCTCAACAGCATTACCGCCATCAGGCCATGTCGCATGCTCCTGCAACATCATAAAACCAGCTTCCGCGTACTGCCCTTTAAGCTGCTCACCGCCGCCCTTCTCGTGCTGGTTTCCGTCATGAGGCCATGCGGTTGGCACTTTATGCGCCCATGATTTAACTGCTCCCCACGCCTGAACGGCTGTTTTTTCTTTCGCCTTCCACACGCGTGAAACGTAGATTGTGTCTGCGTCCTTATCCCACCAAAGCTGAACCTGCGCCTGCGGGTGATCCCATCCGAAATCCATCCCGCCAATTACGTAGAAGTGATCAGGACACTCGAACGGCTGGCACTTAATCGTCTCTTCCGGTATCTGGAAGATTCGACCGCTACCCATCGTAGGAATACCGCGAGCACGCGCCTCTCTCTCATGCTCAGGATAGGATGCGATGATTTGCTCTTTCTGCTCGTCGGTATAGTGCTCAGCGTCATAGATGGTCATGTTGACCACTTTCTGCGACTTGCTGGGATTCTTCAGGAACTTGGTAACAACGTCAGACATACCCATCAGCGGGGTAAACGTCAGAATTGAGAATTGCCCGTATTTGTTGGTACGGGTAAGCCCTTCGCCATAAATGCTGTATGGTGGCTCTTCGTCAAACCACACGCCGTGGATTGTGTCACCCTGCCAGCGAGCGCGGCCTTGCGAGTATGGCTTGAAGTAGCAGATTGAAATGCCATCTTCAACGCCATCAGCCGTGTGATGCTTAACCAGAAGATGATCAACAAGGTTCGGAAAGAAAGGAGACTTCTTCCAGCTAATGATGTCCTCTTTCGGTATGGAACCGTAGCCTGGCTCATCATTCTCTTCGATACGACCGCACAGGATGCGTTGAGTCGTTTTGGTTACCGTCTCGTTTGTCTCGCCACCAATCCAGAAGACAACAGGCTCATAGAAACGCTTACCTTTCCACTCACCGCCATATTTACCATCAGCAGGATAGCCTTTTGTGCCAGGATAACGCCCGGTAAGGTGAAACGCGACTTCAGCAGCACCAGTAAATGACTTGCCAAGCTGGTTACCAGCCATAAAACATCGCTCTGGATAGTCATACCCGGCGTCGATGAACTCACGCTGTTTGCTGTATGGCGTAAATTCATATAGCAGGTGTGTGTTCCGGTAGTTCTCTTCTTCTTCGAGTAGTTCGAGCAATTCGATTTGCTCTTCGTCGCTCAGGTTATCAAGAATCGCGTCCAGTTCCACGGTTGAAAAGCTCCTTGATACGAGAGCGCCGCTTATCGCGATCTCCCTTATCAGGTGTCACGTCTTCAACTTGCGACTGCTCTTTGAGGCCCAAATCACGGGCGATGATGTTAGCGTTGAGAAGGTCAGCGGCTGCGCCAGAGAATTTCTGGTCGTAGATGACCTGCTCTGCTCGCGTAACGACTTCAGATAAATCTTCTCGCAGGCGATATGTGCGCCATGTTTCAAGCGTCACATCAATGAACAGAGTGAGGCCTGTAATAGTCATCGCTCGCATCTTGGCGATAGGCTCTTGTATCACTTCACCCTGATACGAGAACGCCTTCATCTCCCATAGCGGGTTAGCTTCTACCCACTCGAAGTATTCACAACAAGCAGCCCACAGCGCCTCAGGCGATTCGAATTTAGGATTTCGCCCATGACTACTGCGGGCCTCCCAAAATCGGTTGCCCTTTGGTGCTGCCATATTCATCTCACTTAGTTGTTATTTCAGGTTGAGCATCATGCTCCGGTGGTGAACAGGTCTAACGCTTCCTTCGATTTACGCACCGCTTCGATTGTGCGGGTCGTGATATCTGAATTAGCGCCACCTGACTGGAAGTGAATTTTGAATAGCTCAAGCTTCAGCTCGTCAGTGCCAATGAACTGAAATGCTTCCTCTGCTGCTGCGTTCTGGTTCATGACCAGCTTGTAAATCTCTAACTGGAATTTCTGTTCTTCAGTCATGGGAATAATCTCTGCCATTGTTGGCTCCGTTTATCCGTTAAAAGGGATATCAGTTAAGTTATCCCGTGTAGGGTATAAGCCATTGTCAAAGCCACTCAGTAAGGAATGGCTTTTGTAATAACTACTGTTCGCTTAGCTTCTGCTTCAGCAAGTAACCTTCGAGCATCCAGATTTTGTTTACAGCATTTTGCCGGGCAATCTTCCGACCAATTTCTGCATCAAAGTTTTCCGGGCTTGCACAGGCACTCTCTCCGGTGACGGTGAAGCCATTCTTCAGCACCAGTACGCAGAAAGTAAGGAGGTCTGTAGATTTATGCGCTGTCCACGCATCGCCAACGCCCATATTGGCGGCACGAATACCGTCATAAGCAGTAAAGAAATGCTCTTCAAGAATGATGCTTTCGATATATTGGGGCGTAACGCGCGGTGCCGTTTTGCCTTTCTCAACGATTTCTTTTTCGATTTGCTGGTCGTTCATAATTATGACCCTGTGGAGTGGTTGCTTGATTAGGATGTCTTTCCATCAGTCCGCCACCACAAAGAATCTTTTTTGCCATAAGGCTGGAGGTTCATCTTTCAGTGGCTGCCAGTGTTATTTCCCCACTTACTGGCTTGGGTTGTTTCGCGGTACTGCCGTAACTGGTTGCCCAGAATAAATTCCGGTTTCATTATCAAGCCCACCCGTAGATAGGCTTTGTAATGCCTACATGGTTAAATGATTTGCCAGTCTTCAGCCATCAGGTCGCCAATGGATGGAACCCATGTAGCAAGGCGGTTCTGTGAGTTTTTCAATACAAGCGTGTCATTGAAAGTTGACTCGCCAACATATTCGCCAAAGCCATAACCCAACGCAGACGCTAATTTTTCCCCTTTCACGAGATAAACAAACTGGTCTTTCCCATTCCATCCTGCCCGCTGCAAACTTTTGCCCTGTTTTAACGCTTCCATGGCAAGGCCGAAACTTAGTCCTGATACCGGACGATAAGCCTTTTCGAATACTTCTTTTGGACTCCAGCTAACGTAGCCATCAAAGCGATCGGTGTTAGGTTTTCCGCCATCCAGATATTCAACCAGATAGCCTTCGTCCTCGCCGTTTTCTCCGGCAGGAAGCTGCCAGCCACGAAAATCGTTATATGCCTGTCTCGTCATCGGAAAGGCGTTAATCAGTTTTACGCCAATATGCTGGGTCATAAAATTACCTATGCAGTTGGGAATAAAAAGCCCCGCAAATGCGAGGCTAAATCCTGGTATTTGTAATGAACTGGCTCTTATCTCAACGCAGCCCCTTACCGCGCGCCATATGCTCAATATCAAGCATCAGCAATGAGATGTTTAATCTGGATTCACTCCAGAAGTGTTCACCATCCTGCCTACAGAGCCAGATGTGAAGGATGATGAGTAAAATTATCGCTATCATCGAAGGCATTGCGTCCTGATGTACTCCTGCAGGTAGTTAACCTGCGCGGTTATCCTATCGATTCCACTTCTGAGACGGTAATAATTGAGTTCAGCATCTGCTGTAAGTCTTGGGCTTTCTCCATCGCCCATGCTGCTGGCTCCGGTCGTTGACTTTGCACAGGTGGCGGCGACTTGCAGGCGCTTACGCCCAGCAGAAACATCAGCACGGAGACTTTCGATAGTCTCGTTAGCATCAGCAAGCTCCTTTGTGTATCTGGCGTCGAGTTCTGCTACATCACGTTGACGCTTCTGCATGTCAGCAATTGTGGATGCGGCCTTATCGCGCTGCTCTTTGTAGGCGATGGCGTTATCACGGTAATGATTAACAGCCCATGAAAGGCAGACAATGATGCAGATAACCAGAGCGGAGATAATCGCGGTGACCCTGCTCATACCTCAATCTCTCTGACCGTTCCGCCTGCTTCTTTGAATTTTGCTATCAGGCTGTCAGCCTTATGCTCGAACTGACCATAACCAGCGCCAGGCAGTGAAGCCCAGATATTGCTGCAACGGTCGATAGCCTGACGAATATCACCGCGATCAATCATCGGTAAAGCGCCACGTTCTTTAATCTGTTGCAGTGCCACAGCGTCCTGGCTTTTCGGAGAGAAGTCTTTCAGGCCAAGCTGCTTACGATAGGCATCCCACCAACGGGAAAGAAGCTGGTAACGTCCGGCTGCTGTTGATTTGAGTTTGGGGTTTAGCGTGACAAGTTTGCGAGGGTGATCTGAGTAATCAGTGAATAGCTCTCCGCCAACAATGACGTCATAACCGTGATTTCTGGTTTTCTGTCGTCCGTTATCTGTTCCCTCTGACCACGCCAGCATATCGAGGAACGCCTTACGTTGATTATTGATTTCCACCATCTTCTACTCCGGCTTTTTTAGCAGCGAAGCGTTTGATAAGCGAACCAATCGAGTCAGTACCGATGTAGCCGATGAACACGCTCGTTATATAAGCGAGATTGCTACTTAGTCCGGCGAAGTCGAGAAGGTCACGAATGAACCAGGCGATAATGGCGCACATCGTTGCGTCGATTACTGTTTTTGTAAACGCACCGCCATTATATCTGCCGCGAAGGTACGCCATTGCAAACGCAAGGATTGCCCCGATGCCTTGTTCCTTTGCCGCGAGAATGGCGGCTAACAGGTCATGTTTTTCTGGCATCTTCATGTCTTACCCCCAATAAGGGGATTTGCTCTATTTAATTAGGAATAAGGTCGATTACTGATAGAACAAATCCAGGCTACTGTGTTTAGTAATCAGATTTGTTCGTGACCGATATGCACGGGCAAAACGGCAGGAGGTTGTTAGCGCAACCTCATGCCGCCCGCTTTCACGAAGATCATGTGTAGAAGGCCGCAGCATAACTATCACTGATGAATTCAGGACAGCCAGTGGCTACGGCTCAGTTTGGGTTGTGGCGGTCGGTGCTGAACTCCGACTTAATGACGATAGGCGTGTACCGACGCCTCGTTTTACTTCCTCCGCTTTCACGGCTTCACCCTAGACCAGCTTTACGAAATCCTCGTAAACCTAACCGCGGCAGATATGACCGGCACGGTGTGCCATATCACGGACCGGCGGGTATCTCGTTCACCTGATTAACGCATCAGCCTGCGTATTCACCACAACGATAAGAGCACTGCGCGGCACCTTTAACCAATTCCGCGAGGTCTGCGGGTTCAATGCTCTTACCTGTTGTGCAAACAAAAAAAGCCACCGTTGCAACTTAAGAGTCACTAACGGCAGCTTACCTTCTAATTATGGCTAAATGGATAATTGCATGTCAAGGCTCTTAACAGCAACATGCTTAACTTTCTCAACACGTTTACGCATTTTGAAAGCATTTTGCATTGGTTGGTACAAAACAAATAACGACGCTTTCAGGATGTCGTCAATTTCGTTTCTACAGGTTGCCAGTGAAGGTTTTCTCCATCCATCGCCACCACGTCCACACATCTTGCGTGGCTTTGCAGTCGCGTGATAGTAGGATGCAATTGCTCGCTTAGATGAACCATGAGCGTAGTAGCTGAGGAGGATGCCAAAGGCTTTCTTGTCAATGTACATGACGGAATCGACGACCTGAGAAATCAACATTCCATCATCATCATTACACATTGGCCTTGTCATAACTCTTCCCGGCTCTACGCTCTCCATGAACTTCGCTATTACGCTGCTCATGCGCTTTTCCAGACGACCTGAATAAACCCATGCGCCCCACAGTTCAAGCCAGCCATTCAGCCACTCGTGCTGTTCTTTGGTGAGATTTAGCTCTCTTATGCTCATCGTCTTCCCTTTTTGCCTGGCGTGACCATCAGGACGCCGTTAACTATTACGTGACGCTCGCCTTTGCTGTCTCGGTTGTACTTGAGCACCGTTCCTCTTGCGCAGGAAAGCATCCTCGCCACTTCGGTCTGATTGCCTCGTGTCTTGATAAGAAGCTCTGGTATCGTTTGAATTGTGGCGTTCATACGTTCTCCAGTTCGGTGATTTTTATTCCAAGCCGTCCGCCTGGTACTTTCACACCACGAATTACGCGAATGTCATCGAATTGCTCGTCGTCTTCCGCAAATCCGGCATGGATAAGGGAGTCGAGTAAACCTTTCAGGATGTTATCGAGGTCGCGGCGGCGGGAGTCTGGAACGTCTGCGATGACTTTTATGCGGAGTCGTGATTTGGTGAAAATGTCTAACTTGAGTTGGCGGATGATTTGCTGAACGTCTTTTCGGTATTTCTGGCCTTTATCGCTGATGTAGTATTGGCTTCCCCGTCTTCGCCAGTAGGTATTCACCGACGGCGGGTAAGGAAGCACAAACTGATATTCGTTCATGACTTAATCTTCCCCTCCTTCAGCAGTATCGCCTGCGTCCTGATCACGCCTTCGAGGTGGTAAAGTCTGGCGTCTTTGTTGTCGAGATTATGGGTGCGTCGGTCGATTTCATCGTGACACGCGCTACAAGCCCATGCACCGATCAGGTCGTCAGGTTTCATTCCCGTTCCGCAAATTCCAGACATCCGGTAATGTGCCAGAACTGTAGTTTCAGGATTGCCATTGCATACGCCGTAAATACGTACCTGGCATTCTCTGCCGCGTGCTTCTTTGCGTAGGTTAGCCATTAAGCAGCCTCCCCTGTTACTTTCAGCATTCCGTTATCGAGCAGCTTTCTGGTCAGCCACTGTTGACCACGTCCGGTGATTTTTGTGGTGAACGATATCTGTATTCCGTGATTTGTGTTGACCGCTGTTTCTTTCACTGTGAAATAGCCGCGATCCATATATTCCTGCATTGGCACATTGCGCCGGGAACCTGAAGCAATAAGGATTTTGTGATCGCGCATCCACGCAAACAGTTTGTTTGGACCAATTCCAACAACCTTTGCAAAGTTTCCAATCAAAATTCCGCTGGCCTCGCCAACTCGATCGGCAAACTCAACTTTAGGTGCGGCAATTGCGAGCTGGTTTTCCAGTTGCATTTTCTGCTCAGCAAGATCAGCAGCAAGGCGCAACGCTTCTGGTAGCGTTTTGGGGATATTAACCGCAGTTTCTTCAAGCTCTCGCCAACGGTCAACAAGACGAGCGGTGAATTCCGGCGACAACTGGGCTACAACGACAATACTGTCTCGCTTTCCTTGTTCGCCTTCGAAGACGTAGAAATCACGCTTCCCGGTAATAACACCTAAATCATTGATTATGTTAGTGTGCTGCAATGCAGGAGGCTTGATAACGCCACGTTTCACCAATCTATCTATGGATACTTTTACATTGCTATGGCGACTTTCTACCAACTCAGCGATTTCAATGCTTGTCATTTTGATGGCATTGCCATTTATTAACTCATTCATCGTCTTCTTCCTCGTACATTGAGCTATTCGGATCGCTCATCAGTTCTGCGCAGCAATCGGAGCACACGTGAACTTCCAGCACATGCAGCTTCTGACCGCAGTTAGCGCACGTTAAAGCCCGCTCGACGCTTTCTTGTTCGTAACTTCGATTTGGGTCAATCACCTTGTTTTCCTCGCACGTTCTCTAAGCCACCGTATATCCCACAGGTGAGCCGTGTAATTGAAGGTTTTTACGTCAGATTCTTTTGGGATTGGCTTGCGTTTGTTTCTGGAGCGTTTCGTTGGAAGGTATTTGCAGTTTTCGCAGATTATGTCGGTGAAACTTCGTCGCTGTCGTCTCATGCCGCCCTCCCTTTTCGTTGTGACCATTCATACTCTCGCCGGGAGTCATCACTCCACCGCACGTTGCGCTCTGAGCCGAACCAGAACATGATTTCGATAAGCTCAGTCATGCTGGCCTTTCGCATTTTGCTGGTACGCACGCCAAGCATGACAACGCCACCGTCGATACCAGGAACACTTCGTTGCTCCAGTTTTTTGGTCTTAAGCCACAGGGCAGTGAACAGGTCTTTCCAGTCTTCCGGCGCCAGCCGTTGACCATGCCATAGCACCTGACGCGAAACATCGTTCAGCATCGGCCACATACGGTCATTCTGCGCTTTGCTGCGTTTGGGTTCTCTAACGTGGACTTCGTGGGGTGACTTTTCGTCGATGGGTAGTGAGAGAATGGCGTCTATGGCGTTATTTCTGATTGCTTCGTTGCGAAGTATGTATATTTGCTTCATCGAAATTCTTCTCTTTAATTCCAGCGGCTCTGATAGCTTTCATTACTGCAATTACCGTTTTGTCTCTCCCATCCTCATAACCCATCGCATAAGCACCTTCTTCACCATCTTTCCAAAAGTCGTCATTCGATTCGGGCCAGTCGATATCCAGTTCAATAGCTGCTCGTGATGCCTGCCACGTTTGCCAGTGGCCTTGAACATCGTCCATCACGTATTGACCACCAATATTACCGCTGCCAATTTCATGGTGATTTTCAGGGTAACGGATAAGGTCTGAAGATTCGCCACCACGTCGCAACCAACTTTCTTCAAACTGCTTTCTTGATTCGTCCATCGGTACTTACCATCAGTTCAACTCACAAAACGCCACGCCATTTTTGCTACAGCGACAGGCGCAACACCGATAATCACCCACATGAGAATGCTACCGAAAAGCACACCCACCATGTCTTTACCTTCACCCACCAACCGGATAAAACTGCTGGCAACCACAATGAACGTCACCACCATCCACATAGCACCGAGAATCCTCAATGCAGAGAAAATTAACTCAGCCACGATTTACCCTCCCCCAAATAAAAAGGCCTGCGATTACCAGCAGGCCTGTTACAAGCTCAGTGATGTAGATGGTCATTTAATACTCCGTCACGTTTTCCTGTCGCCACGCCTCGTCATATTCCGATTTCGGCATATTGGCGATGTAGCTATATGGCGATCCTGATTCAAGTTGCAGGAACTGGTGCGATTGCTCGTCAAGGAACAACGGGACGCCACCTTCCCAACCTTCGCCGTTACGTTGTTTTTCAAGCATCAAAACAGATGCCGGAGATGCCAGTAGCTGTTCGTCCTTCTCTGACATCTTTTCACCACTCTGAACTCTCTGTAACGCTCTCTCGCGAGCCTTGTTACGCCAGATGATGAAAAGGTTGTCTGTCAGGTCTGTTATCGCTCCAGAGCCTTTTACGTCCATTTTCCCGGTTGGTTTTTCTTCGCTGTCTCCTTTTCGCGAGTGAGTAACGAGAATGACGTGGGAGTTTGTTTTGTTTTTGAAGTCGCAAATCGAGTCAACAAATGCTTTCTGCCCGTTATAATCATCGTCACCTATGCCGCATTTCATCAGGCTGTCGATGATGAATAACTGGATGCCGTATCGGCGGCGAGCGTAGTCGAATATTTCGATCAGCCTGTCGGCTTTCGCCGTTCCGGTCAGGCCAAACACCCAGAGTCTTTCGTCATAAAATTTAAATGCAGAGTCAATTTCCAGCACTGGCGGCATCTTGCAGCACGTTGCCTGACGGGTAAGTCGCTTAAGGAGAATACCAGGCTTCAGCTCAAGTGACGCGATGCACGTCTTCACACCCTGACGCATTGCCTCAAGTGCCATATGCCCGACAACCTCCGTTTTTCCGTGACCGTTCACACCATTGACCAGCGTCAACTCTGCCTCACGGAACTGGAATTTATCTGCCAGAGATTCCCACGGTGGATTAAACAGATACTGCTGCTTGCCGTAGAAAGCGTTGATAGTGTCCTGGTAAAACTCTCGCGCGCTGTAGAGTTCTTCAGGATCGAAGTAGGATGCCGTGCCGATGTACTGCCAGATTTCATCCTCGGTAACACCGTTCATCAGGCATTCGTTGATGTCTTTGTACGGCAGAGTAACAAGACGGCAACGATGTTCACCGAGTCGGCTTGCGATTTCCCTTGCGGCTTCACGACCAACATCATCAACATCCATCGAGATGAATATTTCCTCAAACCTGTCGAGGTTGTGATACTCAAACTCAATCCACTGTTGCTTAGCGCCTTTCCCGCCACCAAACGGCACGGATAACGCCGAGATGCCGTATTGCGCATAGCTCATACAATCAATTTCGCCTTCGCAAAGTACAACCGCCCTCACGCCAGCGTCCAGAGCCTGCCATCCGAACAGACAAGGTTCGCAATCACCTTCTGCCATAATGACTTTCTTCCCGTCCGGGCGCTCAGTGCTGATTCGCTTGACCTGCAACAACTCACCATCGCGTTTGTACGGAAGCACCAGTGCATCAAGTTCTCGTTCTCCATTCCACACCTTGCCGCTGACAACCTCGTAGCGCTTTACGACTTCTGGCGATATGCCACGCGATTGCAGGTACTCAAGATGGGATTCTGTTCTGGTAACGTAGCGGGCGATTTTCTTGCGGTCAGGTCTGGAGAATTTCTTCTCACGTTTGGCATCGAAATGGTGATCGTCATCCTTGATTCCGAGAAAGGCTTTCGCTTCCTGCATAGCCTGATGCAGGTTAATTCCACGACATGCCATCCACAAATCAAGCATGTCACCGCCGTCTCCCTCAGCGAAATCAGCCCATTTTTTCTTGCCGCTAAGGTTGACCTTAAGGCTGTTTCCCTTGTCACCGTTGACGTTACCGGCAACCCACTCATGCCCCTCTTTCTTGCCGTTTGGCAACAGGTGCGGAGCCACCCTGTCAACCTGCGCCCAAAGCAGGTCGCTAAGTTCACTTGGCGTCATGATTCCCTCAGATTGAGATTTTTAAACCAGAAATCGACAAACGAAATACTTAACCAGCCGTGGTTATAACCAGCGGCCAGTAACGATTTGATTTTTGATTTCATGGTTCACCTGTCGAAAAACACGTAGCCAGTTTTCGATACGGTGATTGCGGATGATGGTTTGGATTGTGGTTGAATGGTTTCTGGCTTTTCGTCGTTCCAGCGCTGACCGTTCAGGTAGCTCGATGGTAACAACCTGTCGAATCCGAACTGCTTACCATTCCTGCATGCGATGTCTTCTGCCAGCATCGTGGCAAACTCGCTTGCCGTACCCCTGGTAGTTTTACGCCATTCCCTGAACTGTGTTCTGAATGCTGAAGCTGCGTTTTTCTTCCCGGCTTTCCGCATGCCTGCACACCAGAATATTTCCTCGAATGCCTTGTCGGTTTCTTCGTGACGGTCAGATGATTTTTCACACTCCGTCCGAACACTTTCGGACATAGTGTTTTTATTATTTCTTTTTTCTTTTGTAATAGTTTCTTTTGTGTGTCCCTGTTTTGGTGACAGCGCTGTCACCGTTTTGGTGACACTTTTTGTCACCAATGCAGTGACATTATCACCAGAGTAGTGACACCCTTCGATTTGCCATTCCTCGATGTTCTTGTTAGGCCCGATTTGCTGGCCTTCGCGAAGGATTACCTTCATCGCGATAAGCTCATTCTTGGCCTTGTTTACCTTCTGTCTTGGCAGCCTGGTAATTTGAGCTAACTGACTATCAGAGATGCGATCCATCTTTTTACCGTAGCCGTATGTTTTACGGCATATGGCGTGGGCAACCTTGCTCTGATTTTTCGTTAAATCTGCGCCGATAAGCTCTTCATACAGGGCATTTGCAAGACGGGTATAACCATCTTCAACTTCTGCCACACGACGCTCCACAGGCCGTTGTGAAGGCCTTAAATGTGTTACGGTTGCAATATTACTCATGACCTTTCTCCTTCTGCATCAGCTTCACTTTTTCCAACTCAGACCGGAATCGACCAGGCTGCTTGAAGCTGGACAGGAAGCGATCACGTAGTATGTGTTTGTGAATTTTGTCCTGGTAAGGACTGAGTTGTTTTGTCATAATTACTCCTGTGGATTGATCCAGTAATTCCCTCAGAATTGCATATCAATTTGCTTAAAATCCTCGGTGGCGGCCGGGGATTTTTTCTTTGTGATTTCATCAAGCGCATACTTAAAAGCCCTGCTAATCGGACTGATGTCTGATGCCATTCCGAAAGCACACAAGACCGAAGCAATAAATCTCCAGTCCGTTCTGCTTATCTTCGATTCATGACAGCCAATCATCTTTGCCAGACCGCGCTGGGTAAGCGTTGACAGGTTGATGAGTAAATCAGTTTCAGCGCGATCAATTTCTCGCTGTGTTGGCTTGCTGTAACTTGCTTGTGTCATTTCTTAATATTTCCATTAGTGAATAGTTAGTTGAAAGGTATGCGTGGAAACACATATGGCCTTAGTTGGTCAGATATCTTGGGACTCGCTTTGTCAGCGACGTAGGACGAATGTCCATTGTGAAAAGAGCGGATCCGCTTATTAAGCGGCTTGGTGTTCCGGCGGGAACACGTCATCAAGACTGACTTTTGCGCCTAACTTGTTTAGGCACGCAACAAGAGCACGGCATGTTTTAAGGTCTGGGAAGCGACGACCAGATTCCCAATGTCCGATAGCCCCCTGTGTGCATCCAACCGCCTTAGCAAGGGTTGTTTGAGAGATATTCAGTGACTCTCGATATTTTCGTAGGTTGCTCATATGCCCTCCATAGTAACCATGAAACAATAATACGATATGTACTCTTGGAATGCAAACAAAAAATACATCTTGTGCATGGATGGTTTTAGTACAGAGCGTAATAATAAGGATATGAAAATGAAATGGTATGAACTGGCTAGATCCAGAATGAAAGAGCTCGGCATAACTCAAGAGAAGTTAGCTGAAGAGCTTGGTATGACGCAGGGTGGAATTGGTCACTGGTTGCGCGGATCTCGTCATCCATCTCTTGACGAGATTGGTGTGGTGTTTAAATACCTTGGTATTGATAACGTCTCATTCAACCACGACGGTACATTTTCACCTGTTGGCGAATACTCATCTGCCCCCGTAAAAAAACAATATGAGTACCCTGTTTTTTCTCATGTTCAGGCCGGGATGTTCTCGCCTGAGCTTAGAACCTTTACCAAAGGTGATGCGGAGAGATGGGTCAGCACAACCAAAAAAGCCAGTGATTGTGCGTTTTGGCTTGAAGTTGAAGGTAATTCCATGACCGCACCAACAGGATCCAAGCCAAGTTTTCCTGACGGGATGTTAATTCTCGTTGACCCTGAGCAGGCTGTTGAGCCAGGTGATTTCTGCATAGCCAGACTTGGTGGTGAGGAGTTTACCTTCAAGAAACTGATCAGGGATAGCGGTCAGGTGTTCCTACAACCACTAAACCCGCAATATCCAATGATCCCATGCAATGATAGCTGTTCCGTAGTAGGGAAAGTTATCGCCAGCCAGTGGCCTGAAGAGACATTTAGTTAACAGCATCACCACTCTAAAACACACAACAATAACCCGACCTTAGCGTCGGGTTTTCTTTTTCCAAAATATAAATCAATAAAATACAAAGTGTTATAAAAAACCAACCATATTTAGAACATTTTGTATTGACTCAATAAAGTACACATCGTACTATTTAGCCATCAGCAGGACGCACTACTCACCATGGCGGTGAATATACAACGATTCGAATATGAATCTACGGCGCTGACAAAGCGCAATAACCAAAGTGAACTTTGGGGTGTAGTGAAGGGTTCATGGACGGGAATATGTCGCACGTAAAGCGGCGAGGCCTGCGGGACTATTGCCGAATTGAAGTAGGCCGAAACAGGTCGAAATGGGTCTCCCACCTACCACACCACCAAAGTTCATCAGGAGGTCTATATGACACGCAGAACTCAGTTCAAAGGCAATTCACGTTCTCGTCGTCGTGAGCGTTTAAAGGCAAAGGCATTAGCTAACGGCGTACTGGCCCGCGAAGAAGCAATAAGTTCAGAAGTATTACACCGCCCTACTCTAAGCAGAGCGCAGATTCAGGCTAAAGGTACTCACGAAACGCCTGAGCGCATAGAAGACGCTAAGCCAATTAAGTTCATGGCACAGGACGTGATCTGGCAACAGAAAGAATACAGACGCAATCTGGAGCGAGCGGCCATTGTGTACGCGAATGAGTTTGGACATAAGCAACCAGAAACTGGTGTATGTCTTCCAAACGTAGCCATTTACGCGGCAGGCTACCGGAAATCAAAACAACTGACGGCGAGATGATAAATTAATTTGCTAATTACTTGTTTTTGCCGTGCTTATCCTGAGCGATAAGTTCATCCATAAGACTGTCTTTCTTCCCAGCAAACCTAATGTAGCACTCATTTCTATAGCGTTCTGGGATAACAAAACGGTCGATTTCAGGATATCCAGTAGCAGAAGGTATCCGAATAAGAAGCCCTTTTTCGAGCAATGAGATTGCTTCAGGGCTTCCCTTTTCCGTTTGTAGCTGGTTATTAGCGACTACAGCGAGTGCCAAATACGCTCTTTCTCCAAGAGTTAACGAATCAAACAAATCTTGCACGTATTTCTCTTCTTTAGATTTGCGCTTCTGAGCAGCGAATACCTCAATTCTTTCAGTCACAGCGTGATAAGCGGAATTAACAACGCCGTTAAGCACATAGCTAACGCAAAACAACAGGATGTAATACATCCAGTAATGAGGAAGGATTTCTGGATTATGCAGGTTTATCCATTCTTTTACGCTTACCGGCATAACAATAATCAATATGATCAGGATGATTAGCATATGAATCAACTGTTTAAGTGTCATTCCTTGCAGGAAAAAATGCATTAGTTCCTGCCACCATGAGTTGTTCATCGGCGTTTCTCTTTTGCTCTCTGTAGGGGTGAATAGAGTTTATCCGATTTCTCGCTGTAGGGGTACACGAGAACCACCGAGCCTGATGTGGTTAAAAGACAGGCATACGAATAAACACTGCACGGTGTATTCATTCCAACGAGTGAATACACTGAGCAATGTCGCTCGTAACTAAACAGGAGCCGACTTGTTCTGATTATTGGAAATCTTCTTTGCCCTCCAATGTGAGGGCGATTTTTTATCTGTGAGGATATGAATAGATGTCAAACATCAAAAAATACATCATTGATTACGACTGGAAAGCATCAATAGAAATTGAAATCGACCATGACGTAATGACAGAGGAAAAACTTCACCAGATTAATAATTTCTGGTCAGACTCTGAATACCGACTCAATAAACACGGCTCTGTATTAAATGCTGTATTAATCATGCTGGCGCAACATGCTCTGCTTATAGCAATTTCAAGCGACTTAAATGCATATGGTGTTGTGTGTGAGTTCGACTGGAATGATGGAAATGGTCAGGAAGGATGGCCTCCAATGGATGGTAGCGAAGGAATAAGAATTACCGATATCGATACATCAGGAATATTTGATTCAGATGATATGACTATCAAAGCCGCCTGAGCGCGGCGTTACCGCATACCAATAACGCTTCACTCGAGGCGTTTTTCGTTATGTATAAATAAGGAGCACACCATGCAATATGCCATTGCAGGGTGGCCTGTTGCTGGCTGCCCTTCCGAATCTTTACTTGAACGAATCACCCGTAAATTACGTGACGGATGGAAACGACTCATCGACGTACTTAATCAGCCAGGAGTTCCCAAAAATGGATAAAACACTTATGGCTATCCAGACTAAATTCACTATCGCCACTTTTATTGGCGATGAAAAGATGTTTCGTGAGGCCATCGAAGCCTACAGAAAATGGAGGTCAAAATGATTACGGTAGAACTGGCGAAAACCCCAGAGTTAAGTCGATTAAAAAGAGAGTATCACATTGCTGAGGCTCGTTACTGGCGTAAAGCGGGAGATAAATCAAAGAAACAACTTTGTTTATGGCAAGCACAAAGAGAGCGCATGAATGAGCGCGAATTTCTTTCCTCCCCATCCGAATTACCATTCTGAGGTGAATTATGGATTTGAACAAATTCGATGAGCCATTCAGCCCTGAAGATATCGAATGGCGAATACAGCAAAGCGGTAAAACACGCGATGGAAAGGTGTGGGCTATGGTGCTGGCTTATGTCACGAACAGGGCAATCATGAAACGCCTGGACGATGTTTGCGGCAAAGCAGGATGGCGCAATGAATACCGCGATATTCCCAACAACGGCGGAGTTGAATGCGGCATATCAATCAAGATTGATTCCGAATGGGTAACCAAATGGGATGCTGCTGAAAACACGCAGGTAGAAGCCGTCAAAGGTGGTCGTTCAGGTGCAATGAAGCGTGCTGCCGTTCAGTGGGGAATCGGTCGGTATCTGTATAACCTTGAGGAAGGTTTCGCACAAACATCTCTCGATAAAAAGCAGGGGTGGCACAGGGCAAAACTGAAGGATGGAACAGGATTTTGCTGGCTCCCTCCATCGCTGCCGGGATGGGCAATCCCAGCATCAGATAACAAACCATCACCAGAAAATACCAACCAGAAATCTCCATCGGTTGACTGCGAACAAATCCTGAAAGACTTCAGCGATTATGCGTCAACAGAAACTGACAAGAAAAAACTCATCGAGCGTTATCAGCGTGACTGGCAATTAATGGCTGGCAACGAGGAGGCGCAGGCTAAATGCGTTCAGGTAATGAACATCAGAGTTAACGAACTAAAACAGGCGGCATAAATGGCAAGCAGAGGCGTAAATAAGGTGATTATCCTTGGTCGGGTAGGACAAGACCCGGAAGTTCGATACTCACCATCAGGAACAGCGTTCGCTAACCTGACAATAGCCACGTCAGAACAATGGCGAGATAAAAATACTGGCGAGCAAAAGGAATTGACTGAATGGCATCGTGTTGCTGTATCCGGGAAACTGGCTGAGGTCGTGGGGCAGTATGTGAAAAAAGGTGATCAGATTTATTTCGAGGGAATGCTGAGAACCAGAAAGTGGAAAGACCAGTCAGGGCAAGACCGTTACACAACCGAGGTTCATGTCGGAATTAATGGCGTGATGCAAATGCTTGGCGGCATTGGCGACAGCAAACAACAAGCAGCCAGCAGGCAATCACAGAAGCCACAGCAGCAATCATCACCAGCACAACACAACGAACCTCCGATGGATTTTGACGACGATATACCCTTTGCACCAGTAACTCTCCCCTTCCCTCGTCACGCTATTCACGCAATTTAATCAGGAGAAAATCATGCCAGCGCCTCTGTATGGTGCGGATGACGCGCGCCGCTGTTCCGGCAATTCCGTATCGGAGGTGCTGGATAAATTCAGGAAAAACTACAACCGGATAATGTCGCTACCGCAGGAAACGAAAGAGGAAAAGGAATTTCGCCATTGTATATGGCTTGCAGAGAAAGAAGAACGCGAGCGAATTTACCAGACATCAATCCGACCATTCCGCAAAGCCACATATACCCACTTCCCTGAAATTGACCCGCGCCTGCGTAATTACCGCTCACGCTATGGCGCTATCAGTAATGACTGAGGAATTTACCATGAGAGGACTTGCATACAATCCCGGCATTCTTCCGGCAGAAATGATTATTCGCCAACGCGTAAAGCCAATGCCATCGAGAGAGGAATTGCTTAAGAGAAATTCTTTTCCATCAGTAAATCAAAACAAATATCTGAATGCGATGTGGCGGAGTGGGAAGAAATGAAACAAATGTCACTAATTGAGATGGATGGATTCCTGAAAGGTAAATGCATCCCAAGTGATTTAAAGGTTAACGAAACAAACGCTGAATATCTGGTGCGTAAATTTGCTGAAGCGCAGGCCAAGTGCGCGGCGCTGGCAGCGGAGAATGCGGGGCTGAAGTCTGGCGCTATGGACGAAATCAAGGTTATCAACCGTGGAGGGCAGGCATATTGCGTAAAAGATGGAGTGCAAGTTAATCACATGTATGCAAGAGGGTGGAATGACTATCGCGCAAAGTCTCTGCAATCAGACACCCCCGCCACCGATGCTTTTCTGGCTGAAGTACGGGCGCAGGGCGTGGAGATGCTGGCAAAAAATCATCAGAGTATCGTCAATGCACTTAAGGGAGATTCTTTATTTTCTGATGGTGAATACCGACATGCAGCTATTGTTTCCGCAGCTGTATATTTCGCTGCAGAGCTTCGCAAAGGAGGCAACCAGTGAGCGGAAAAAGAATGACTAACAGAGAGCTTGTCGATGCCGTGGTTGACAGAATTGCTGATTTAGAAGCTAAACAGCCATCGCCAGTAGTGCCGGAAGGACTGGTTCAAGCAGTGCGCTTCTATGAGCAGGTAAAACGTGAGAATCCGCCAGCCGAAACCGGAGCATGGAAAGACGCTGTTGACTGGGTGCTCAAAGAGGCTTGTCAGGTTCTAAACACTGGCATCAAAGGAGAGTGATATGGCGCTAACACACCGCGAACTCTGTCAGATTGCGTACAAGTTCCTTAAGCGCAACGGGTTCAAGGTTTGTTTTCATGACCGCTTTATAGCTGTAACCAGTACCGGAGAACAGCCAGATGCTATGGGATTCAGAAATTCAGCATCATGCCTGATAGAGGCGAAATGTTCTCGTGCTGACTTGTTGGCAGATAGAAAAAAGCGTTTTCGTAAAAATCCGTCTCTTGGAATGGGCGACTGGCGATTCTTTATTAGTGAGCCGGGAATTATTTCAATTGAGGATTTACCACCTGGCTGGGGATTACTTCACGTTGTTAACGGAAGAGTACGGAAAGTACATGGGTGGCCCAAGGGTAATTGCTGTTGGGGTAATCCTGACGATAAGCCATTTACTGGAAATAAGCAGGTTGAATGCGATTACATGTTATCTGCATTAAGGCGCATGGAGTTGAGAGGGCACCTTAATGAAATATATGACGGTGTAATTGTTAATAAGAAAGAAGGAAACGCGGCATGACCATTTTTACCAATAGCAAACTAACAGACGAATACGTTTCAAATGCAACGTTGATTCGGCTCATTCTGTGGGCTGACCAGCACAATAGTCATTATGTTGCAGCGGCTCTGCGCGAGCTACAGGAGCGTCGCAAAGCTGATAGTGTGCCTGTAGAAATCAACGACGACATGGCTTACGCATTCCATCACGCACTGTCAGATTCATCGCCAGGCGCTGATGAGGTAGAGGAAATTAAGACAGGGTTGCGTGCTGCCTTTTCCAACGTCACCGCCCAACCAGCGCCGGTAGTGCCGGATGAAATCGAGCCAGACGATGGCAATACGTTTGATTATGTTGATGGTTGGAATGCCTGCCGTGCCGCCATGCTTCATGGTGCCGAACCTGTAAGCCAGACTTACAAGTTGAACGAGCTGGCTGGCAACTATCCGGTAACTCCGGATGGTTGGATAAGCTGTAGTGAGCGAATGCCGGATACCAAAACAGCCGTTCTTGTTGCCAGGGAGTTTGACAGGAAAGGTGACTGGCGAATGAAATGGGCGACTTACATCCCGGGGCATCCTGACGCTAATGATGGGTGGGTAATACCTGGTGCGTCGTGGATACCATCACACTGGATGCCGCTGCCAGAACCGCCGCAGGGGTGAAATGATGCTTGGCCTGAAGTATTTTATGTAATTGGTATTGCTATATTTTTATCTGGGGATAAACGAATGTTCTCTCTGATTCAACGTGGTCAGATATACACCGATAGCGCTGGCTATCCAGTAAAAATCATTCGTAGTACTGATCACTCAGTATTCTTCAAGAGGATGGATGGCTATCCTGGAAGAGTGTGCATCAGAAAATTCAATAATTTATTCGAACACATTGATCACAGAGAATATCACCAGATCCTGGCTGAAACAGAACAGGAGAACCATCTGAAAAAATTACGTGCTATGCAAAGGAGATAAACCGGTAAAGATGTTCGCGATAAAGGTGAATATCGGCAATGAATAACAATCCTCGCACTCGCGGGGATTTCTTTTATCTGAACTCGCTACGGCGAGTTTTGTTTTATGGAGATGATAAATGCACTTCCGAGTCACAGGTGAATGGAATGGAGAACCATTCAACAGAGTTATCGAAGCAGAGGACATCAACGACTGCTATAACCACTGGATGATATGGGCGCAGATAGCGCATGCAGACGTAACCAATATTCGAATTGAAGAACTGAAAGAACACCAAACCGCCTGATGGCGGTTTTTTATTGGAGACAAGAAATGTCAGATTTGGCTATGAAGGTTTTGAAATGGCAATCGACTGGCGATGTAGGCATCAGTAGCGCAACTCTTGCCTCAATCGCATGTGGGCTGAAAAAGAATATCTATGGTCATCACTTCGGCGCTCCCCATGACGCAGCCGATTTCAGACGATGCGTTGCACTTGTTGAGCAGATTCCAGAAATCAGAGATTCATTCGACAAGGTTGCAAAGCGCGTTCCGGCATTCAAAGGAATCCTCAACGAATGGGATTCACTCGTTGCTCTGTTGAAGTCTGAAATGAAGACGTACGGGAACAAAGCACCAGAGACTTACAGAAGAATTAGCGAGTTACGCAAGGACTAACCACAGCCTCACACTCGATGAGGCCTGTTCATTGCTCAATGATATCCAGACCTACCGCAATAATACCAATCCAATAAATGGAGATTCCAGGTGGAAGAAGAAATCTTCACTCGTGAAGAGGCAGCGTCGTATCTGAAGGTAGACAAAGGCACTATCACGCAGTGGATACGAAGTGGACGACTTCAGGCCGCAAAGATAAATCCAGATAAACCTAAAAGCCCATATCGCATTTGCAAGTCAGACTGCATTGCGGCGCTTAAGTCTGTGAGACACAATAGCGCGGTGAATGCGGTTGATGTGCAGGAGGTTAAAGCATGTCAATCAAACTACGCGGTGGCACGTGGCACTGCGATTTCGTCGCGCCAGATGGATCAAGAGTTAGACGCTCTCTTGAAACATCGGACAAAAGGCAAGCGCAAGAACTTCACGATCGTCTGAAAGCAGAAGCGTGGAGAGTAAAAAATCTCGGGGAATCACCGAAAAAGCTATTCAAGGAAGCCTGCATACGGTGGCTGCGTGAGAAATCGGATAAGAAGTCCATTGATGATGACAAGAGCATTATATCGTTCTGGATGTTGCACTTCAGAGAAGCCATTCTCTCTGACATAACAACAGAAAAAATAATGGAGGCGGTAGACGGGATGGAAAACCGCCGCCATCGCCTGAACTGGGAGATGAGCCGGGACAGGTGTTTGCGACTTGGCAATCCGGTGCCGGAGTATAAACCAAAGCTGGCAAGCAAAGGAACGAAGACGAGGCATCTGGCAATACTTCGCGCCATTCTCAATATGGCTGTTGAATGGGGATGGCTTGACAGGGCACCCAAAATATCAACACCACGCGTTAAGAATGGACGCATCAGATGGCTTACAGAGGAGGAATCGAAGCGCCTGTTTGCAGAAATTGCTCCTCATTTCTTCCCTGTGGTCATGTTTGCAATCACGACAGGCCTTCGCCGTTCCAACGTTACAGACCTTGAGTGGTCACAGGTCGATCTGGATAAGAAAATGGCATGGATGCACCCTGATGAAACAAAAGCTGGCAATGCGATCGGAGTTCCTCTTAACGAAACCGCATGCCAGATATTAAGAAAACAGCAGGGGCTCCATAAGAGATGGGTATTTGTCCACACCAAACCTGCCTACCGAAGCGACGGAACAAAAACAGCAGCGGTAAGGAAGATGAGAACCGACAGCAACAAGGCATGGAAGGGAGCGTTAAAGCGGGCAGGCATTAGCAACTTCCGCTTCCATGACCTGAGGCATACCTGGGCAAGCTGGCTGGTTCAGTCCGGTGTCTCTCTTCTTGCACTTAAAGAGATGGGAGGATGGGAAACTCTCGAAATGGTTCAAAGATACGCCCACCTTTCAGCTGGGCATCTCACCGAGCACGCGAGCAAAATCGATGCGATTATAAGTCGCAATGGCACAAATACGGCACAAGAGGAGAACGTAGTTTACTTAAATACGAGGTAACTTATTGATTTTAATGGTGCCGATAATAGGAGTCGAACCTACGACCTTCGCATTACGAATGCGCTGCTCTACCAACTGAGCTATATCGGCCCTGAAAGGACATGTTCACGAACGTGAATCACGGTGGACAAGGTTAAAACTAACCGGGCGATGCGTCAATGGCCTTGTGAATCAAATGGCTACTTTTGCATCACCCGGTTTTATTTACGCACGAATGGTGTAATCACCAATGCCGATCCACTTATAAGTGGTCAGTGCTTCCAGCCCCATTGGGCCGCGCGCGTGGAGTTTTTGTGTGCTTACCGCAACTTCCGCCCCCAGTCCAAACTGGCCGCCGTCGGTAAAACGCGTAGAGGCGTTAACGTAAACAGCGGAGGAATCCACTTCGTTAACAAAACGCTGGGCGTTGCGCATATCGCGGGTCAGGATCGCATCGGAGTGTTGCGTGCCGTGTTCACGAATATGGGCGATGGCATCGTCAAGATCGCTAACGATTTTGACGTTCAAATCTAATGACAGAAACTCATCGTCATACTCTTCGGCTTTAACCGCCACCACCTTCGCGGGGCCTGTCTGCAACTGCGCCAGCGCAGCAGCATCTGCGTGTAACGTCACGCCGCTTTCCGCCATTTGCTTGCTTAATGCGGGCAGGAAGCTATCGGCGATGTTTTTATTTACCAGCAAGGTTTCTACCGTATTACATGTGCTTGGTCGCTGAGTTTTCGCGTTGACGATCACTTTTAATACTTCAGCGATCTCTGCGCTTTCATCAACGTAAATATGGCATACGCCTATACCGCCTGTGATCACCGGGATTGTCGACTGCTCGCGGCACAGTTTATGCAAACCAGCCCCACCGCGCGGGATCAGCATGTCGATGTATTTATCCATACGCAGCATTTCACTGACCAGCGCACGGTCAGGATTATCAATTGCCTGCACGGCACCCGCCGGTAAGCCGCAGGATTTCAGGGCGTCCTGAATCACCGCTACCGTTGCAGCGTTAGTGCGACAGGTTTCTTTGCCGCCGCGCAGGATCACCGCGTTACCGGTTTTCAGGCACAGGGAAGCAACATCAACCGTCACGTTCGGGCGCGCTTCATAAATCACGCCAATCACCCCCAGCGGCACGCGACGGCGCTCCAGACGCAGGCCGCTGTCCAGTACGCCGCCATCGATTACCTGCCCCACCGGATCGGCGAGATTGCACACCTGGCGCACATCGTCGGCAATGCCTTTCAGCCGTGCGGGCGTCAGTGCCAGACGGTCAAGCATCGCTTCGCTAAGGCCATTGGCACGCGCGTCTGCAACATCCTGCGCGTTAGCGTTGAGGATACTTTCGCTTTGTGCTTCCAGTTCATCGGCGATTTTTTCCAGCACACGATTTTTTTCGCGGCTGGAGAGTTGCGCTAATTTATACGAGGCTTGCTTCGCGGCAATGCCCATTTGTTCCAGCATCGGCCAGCTCCTTAACGGGTAATCATGTCATCACGGTGAACGGCAACCGGGCCGTATTCATATCCCAGTATTGCATCAATTTCTTGCGAGTGGTGTCCGGCAATACGGCGTAATGCATCGCTGTTGTAACGACTGACGCCGTGGGCGATATCGCGACCTTCGAGGTTGCAAATACGGATGACTTCACCACGCGAGAAATTGCCAGTCACGCTTTTAATGCCTTTCGGCAACAGGGAGCTGCCGCGTTCCAGAATGGCGGCAGTTGCCCCTTCATCTACCGTGATTTCACCCGCAGGCGGCGCACCGAAAATCCAGCGTTTACGGTTTTCAAGCGGAGTCGCCTGGGCATGGAACAGCGTACCGACGGAAATGCCTTCCATCACATCACCAATAACGCCCGGCTTGCTGCCCGCGGCAATAATGGTGTCGATACCCGCACGGCAAGCCACGTCAGCGGCCTGCAATTTGGTGCTCATACCGCCAGTTCCGAGGCCTGAAACGCTATCACCGGCAATCGCGCGCAGTGCGTCATCAATGCCGTACACATCTTTAATCAGTTCTGCCTGCGGATTGCTGCGCGGGTCAGCGGTATACAAACCTTTTTGATCGGTCAGCAGCAACAGTTTATCGGCACCCGCCAGAATCGCCGCCAGCGCAGAAAGGTTATCGTTATCACCGACCTTAATCTCTGCAGTAGCGACAGCATCGTTCTCATTAATTACCGGAACGATATTGTTATCGAGCAACGCACGCAGGGTATCGCGGGCGTTCAGGAAGCGTTCACGATCTTCCATATCAGCACGGGTCAGCAACATCTGCCCGACATGAATGCCGTAAATTGAAAACAGCTGTTCCCACAGTTGAATCAGTCGACTCTGCCCTACCGCCGCCAGCAGCTGTTTTGAAGCGATAGTCGCTGGCAATTCCGGGTACCCCAGGTGCTCACGTCCGGCGGCAATCGCACCCGACGTCACAATAACAATCCGATGCCCGGCGGCATGTAACTGCGCGCACTGGCGAACAAGTTCAACGATATGGGCACGGTTCAGGCGGCGCGATCCGCCTGTTAGCACACTGGTGCCGAGTTTTACCACCAGCGTCTGGCTGTCACTCATGATTCTCTGCCATTCAATTTTAGGAAAAAATGATATCAAACGAACGTTTTAGCAGGACTGTCGTCGGTTGCCAACCATCTGCGAGCAAAGCATGGCGTTTTGTTGCGCGGGATCAGCAAGCGTAGCGGCAGTTGTTTACGCTTTTATTACAGATTTAATAAATTACCACATTTTAAGAATATTATTAATCTGTAATATATCTTTAACAATCTCAGGTTAAAAACTTTCCTGTTTTCAACGGGACTCTCCCGCTGAATATTCGCGCGTTAATTAAAATCAGGAATGAAAATGAAAAAGAGCACTCTGGCATTAGTGGTGATGGGCATTGTGGCATCTGTATCCGTACAGGCCGCAGAAATATATAACAAAGACGGTAATAAACTGGATGTCTATGGCAAAGTTAAAGCCATGCATTATATGAGTGATAATGACAGTAAAGATGGCGACCAGAGTTATATCCGTTTTGGTTTTAAAGGCGAAACACAAATTAACGATCAACTGACTGGTTATGGTCGTTGGGAAGCTGAGTTTGCCGGTAATAAAGCGGAGAGTGATACTGCACAGCAAAAAACGCGTCTCGCTTTTGCCGGGTTGAAATATAAAGATTTGGGTTCTTTCGATTATGGTCGTAACCTGGGCGCGTTGTATGACGTGGAAGCCTGGACCGATATGTTCCCGGAATTTGGTGGCGACTCCTCGGCGCAGACCGACAACTTTATGACCAAACGCGCCAGCGGTCTGGCGACGTATCGGAACACCGACTTCTTCGGCGTTATCGATGGCCTGAACTTAACCCTGCAATATCAAGGGAAAAACGAAAACCGCGACGTTAAAAAGCAAAACGGCGATGGCTTCGGCACGTCATTGACATATGACTTTGGTGGCAGCGATTTCGCCATCAGTGGAGCCTATACCAACTCTGATCGTACCAACGAGCAGAACCTGCAAAGCCGTGGCACAGGCAAGCGTGCAGAAGCATGGGCAACAGGTCTGAAATACGATGCCAATAATATTTATCTGGCAACTTTCTATTCTGAAACACGTAAAATGACGCCAATCTCTGGCGGCTTTGCCAATAAGACGCAGAACTTTGAAGCGGTCGCTCAATACCAGTTTGACTTTGGTCTGCGTCCATCGCTGGGTTATGTCTTATCGAAAGGGAAAGATATTGAGGGCATCGGTGATGAAGATCTGGTCAATTATGTCGATGTTGGTGCTACGTATTATTTCAACAAAAATATGTCAGCGTTTGTTGATTATAAAATCAACCAACTGGATAGCGATAACAAATTGAATATTAATAATGATGATATTGTCGCGGTTGGCATGACCTATCAGTTTTAATGGATATTGCCGGATGTGATGCATCCGGCACATTTCATTCACGCCGTTAACTTCACCGGTTCATCACGAAAATCATCTGCCGGTTCCAGCTTCAGATTCAGCGTCGCCAGCAGCTCACGCAGCTTCTCGTGAAATTCACGCAGGGTGTGCTCCAATCGTTCAACCACTTCGGCATCTTTTATCCGAACACTCGTCCAGTCGCCTGCTTTATCGAACAGACCAAACTGGTAACTGTAGGTAAAACGGGATTCCTGCGCTTCCAGTTCCATCCACCAGCCCCAGAACTCACGCACTTCCGGTGCCGGTTTCACGTTGACGCATACAGCCAGACAATCGAAAAAGAATCGATTATCTTCGCACTTACCTTCACGAATATACGGGCCTAGTGCGGTAAATTTTTTGATCAATCTGCTCTTCGGGTGTCCACTCGGTAACGTCATTGCAATCTCCTGTTGTGATGCAACTGTTTTACCAAATTGGTAAAATTTAGCAAATTTTTAACACAACCGTTTTTCGATCCAGTCTGTGATTTCCTGAAGGCCTTTGTCAAAATTCCGATACACCGGGTTAAATGGGATCTCTAATAATTTACCGTCAGCAGATGACGACGTGATTAAGCGTGAGTCCTCTTCCGGGCTGAACGGATCGTTCTTCCAGTAGCCTGATAACATTGGCGTTGGGCAGCGACGTCCCAGCAATCCTTGCACTTTTAATGAATAGCGATTCAACTCCACTCGCAACGCTTCATCGGAAGCATCATGCATCCCTAAACGACTGGCCAGAACGTCAAGATACATTTCCGGCACCTGTTGCTGGCACTTAAAATCACTCAACAGGGTATGAACTACCGGACCAAGACAGGCAACCACTTTCAGACGCGGCGATTCAAGGTATGCCAGACGCACGGCAACGTTAGCGCCGAAACGGAAACCAAAGGCCGCGACGCGAGTGTGATCCACCCACGGTACGTTAGGCAGCGCCTTTAAAACGTGCTGATGCAACAGGCTGGAGTCCTGGGTGAGCTTCCATTTTGAAGAAAAGCCCACCGACGGCATATCAATAGTCAGCATAGCAATGCCGCGCGGCGCAAAATAACGTTCATACAGGCTGTAATAGTCCGTCTGCATCGCATCCAGACCACCACACATTAATACTGTCGGGAACGGGCCATCGCCTTTCGGCATATGCAAAAAGCCGGTGATGGGCGCACCGCCGGGTACGGTAAACTCCATCTGCCGCATCGTGCCCGGCAGACGCTGAGCGGCCTCTTCATAGGCGCGGTTTGACAAAGCCTGCGCTTGCTCGGCCAGGTCATCTCCTTTCAGATGAGGATAGGCAGCAATGTTGTACAACGTAGCCGCATGCAGCCAGTGTCGACCGCTGAGTTGCGGATCTTCTTCCGCACAGGCTTTTTGTTGCCACACCATCGCCTGGGTAGCCCACTCATAAATCCAGTTGCCGCCGCGGTAGCCAATCACCGTATCGTATAAATCATCGTCGGTACGTTCGGCATCGCTCATCACAATACGCGCCTGGACGTCGAGGATTTCACGGGGGTCAATGCCGCGCCAGATCCACATCAGACGGTTAATCATGCGATACCAGTGAGGGATGGTTTTACCATCAAGGGCCGACTGCACAGGCGGTTGTGCGCCGTGACTAAAGCGGCGGACTAGCGTCGAGGTTTCAGGATGTTTAAAGCGGGGTTTGAACAGGGTTTCGCTCAGGTTTGCCTGTGTCATGGATGCAGCCTCCAGAATACTTACTGGAAACTATTGTAACCCGCCTGAAGTTAAAAAGAACAACGCCCGGCAGTGCCAGGCGTTGAAAAGATTAGCGACCGGAGATTGGCGGGACGAATACGACGCCCATATCCCACGGCTGTTCGATCCAGGTATTTTGCGGGATATCAACAACATAATCATCAACCAGCGGACGACCAGCCGGTTTTGCGAAGATGGTGACAAAGTGCGCTTTTGGATACATTTCACGAATCGCAACCGCAGTACCACCGGTATCTACCAGGTCATCAATAACGATGAAGCCTTCGCCATCGCCTTCTGCGCGTTTCAGCACTTTAAGCTCGCGCTGGTTGTCGTGATCGTAGCTGGAAATACAAACGGTATCGACATGACGAATACCCAGTTCACGCGCCAGTAACGCACCCGGTACCAGACCGCCACGGCTTACGGCAATAATGCCTTTCCATTGTTCAGAAGGCATCAGTCGGCTTGCGAGTTTACGTGCATGGATCTGCAACATGTCCCAGGTGACGATGTATTTTTCGCTCATGTGAAGTGTCCCAGCCTGTTTATCTACGGCTTAAAAAGTGTTCGAGGGGAAAATAGGTTGCGCGAGATTATAGAGATCTGGCGCACTAAAAACCAGTATTTCACATGAGTCCGCGTCTTTTTACGCACTGCCTCTCCCTGACGCGGGATAAAGTGGTATTCTCAAACATATCTCGCAAGCCTGTCTTGTGTTGACAACATTTTCTGCTAACCCTGTGACCTGCAATACTGTTTTGCGGGTGATCGACAAGGAGACTTAACGTGTCTGAACTGTCTCAATTATCTCCACAGCCGCTGTGGGATATTTTTGCCAAAATCTGTTCTATTCCTCACCCGTCCTATCATGAAGAGCAACTCGCTGAATACATTGTTGGTTGGGCAAAAGAGAAAGGTTTCCATGTCGAACGCGATCAGGTAGGTAATATCCTGATTCGTAAACCTGCTACCGCAGGTATGGAAAATCGTAAACCGGTCGTCTTGCAGGCCCACCTCGATATGGTGCCGCAAAAAAACAACGACACCGTGCATGACTTCACTAAAGATCCTATCCAGCCTTATATTGATGGCGAATGGGTTAAAGCACGCGGCACCACGCTGGGTGCGGATAACGGCATTGGTATGGCCTCTGCACTGGCGGTTCTGGCTGACGAAAACGTGGTTCACGGCCCGCTGGAAGTGCTGCTGACCATGACCGAAGAAGCCGGTATGGACGGTGCTTTTGGCTTACAGAGCAACTGGTTGCAGGCTGATATTCTGATTAACACCGACTCCGAAGAAGAAGGTGAAATCTACATGGGTTGTGCGGGAGGTATCGACTTCACCTCCAACCTGCATTTAGATCGTGAAGCGGTTCCAGCTGGTTTTGAAACCTTCAAGTTAACCTTAAAAGGTCTGAAAGGCGGTCACTCCGGCGGTGAAATCCACGTTGGCCTGGGTAATGCCAACAAACTGCTGGTGCGCTTCCTGGCGGGTCATGCAGAAGAACTGGACCTGCGCCTTATTGATTTCAACGGCGGCACACTGCGTAACGCCATCCCGCGTGAAGCCTTTGCGACCATTGCTGTCGCAGCTGATAAAGTCGACGCCCTGAAATCTCTGGTGGATACCTATCAGGAGATCCTGAAAAACGAACTGGCAGAAAAAGAGAAGAATCTGGCATTGCTGCTGGACTCCGTAGCGAACGACAAAGCTGCATTAACGGCGACATCTCGCGATACCTTTATTCGTCTGCTGAACGCAACCCCGAACGGTGTGATCCGCAACTCCGACGTGGCAAAAGGTGTGGTCGAAACCTCCCTGAACGTCGGTGTGGTGACCATGACCGACAATAACGTAGAAATTCACTGCCTGATCCGTTCTCTGATCGACAGCGGTAAAGACTACGTAGTGAGCATGCTGGATTCACTGGGTAAACTGGCAGGTGCGAAAACAGAAGCAAAAGGCGCATATCCTGGCTGGCAGCCGGACGCTAACTCTCCGGTAATGCATCTGGTACGTGAAACCTATCAGCGTCTGTTCAACAAGACGCCGAACATCCAGATTATCCACGCGGGCCTGGAATGTGGTCTGTTCAAAAAACCGTATCCGGAAATGGACATGGTGTCTATCGGGCCAACCATCACCGGTCCACACTCTCCGGATGAGCAAGTTCATATCGAAAGCGTTGGCCATTACTGGACACTGCTGACTGAACTGCTGAAAGAAATTCCGGCGAAGTAATTATTTGATTTGCTGCCGGATGGCGTTTAATCGCCTTCCGGCAGTTTCATCCTTCATTACCCTTCGATAAAGGCCATCCCTGTAAACGTTCGTCGCGGGTTGCCACGTTCAATCTGGTGATGGAACATTCGCCGCTGCGATTTCAGCGCCGCGCTATTTTCCTGTTGCTGTTGTTCCAGCTTCCAGGCAATCAGTAATCGCGCCAGCCGTTTGTTAGCATGCTGACTGCGCTCTGACTGAACCTTCACGCTAATACCGGATGCCAGATGCGTGGCGCGTACCGCCGAGTCGGTTTTATTGACATGTTGACCGCCCGGCCCCGACGAACGCAGCGTCTCATAACGGATTGCATCCGATTGTTCCTGCTCATCAGCGGTAAAACGCCCAATGCCCAGAAACCAGTTTTTGCGCCCATGATGAGGCCGATACGGACTCGGACAAATCCACTGAATAGTGCCGCACCAGCTTTCGCTTAGAGCCCATGCGTTATCGCCATCCAGAGAAATCAGCGCCGAACGCAGTGTGTCAGAGTAGCGACCCGTTTCTGTTTCCAGCACCGTTACCGCGACGTCCTGTCGGGTAGCTTCTTTAATCAGCCTGTCCAGTGCTTTTCTCACTGCGAGACAACATTCTTCCGGCCCCTGAGCAGAGGAGAGTTGTAGCAAGATCATCCTTTTTTCCCTCCACTGTTTTTGAGCGTCAGCACCGGGCGCAGTCGCGCGACAGGAATAATTAACCCAGCCAGCACCAGACATTGCACCACGCTTTCAGCCGATTTATAGGCTTGTGGCGCTTCTTCAAAGATGAGTTGTTTATCGCGACAAATTACCCGACTGCCAAGTTCAGTCCGCGAGAGTTGCGTCGCCGTGTATTTCGCTGCCAGACGCCCTTTACACTCGGTGCGCCCCCATTTACGCCCCGCCCCATGCGCCAGCGAGTGGAGCGTTTTTTCGTTCGCAACAGGTTTAACCAGCCAGGAGTAATCGCCGCGTGAACCGGGAATAATCACCAGACCGTTGTCATCCGGCGTGGCGCCTTTACGATGCAACCAGCCCTGTTGATCGCCGATTTGGCACGCGCTAACAAAGTTATGCGCCACATCCAGAACCGGACTTCCGGTGGCCTTAACTTGTTGCATTATGCGCAAAGCGATCAGCTGGCGATTAATACGCGCAAACGCCAGCGCATCGTCATGTTCCGCAATATACCGTAGCGCGTCGTCACTGCCTTCAGGCAAACCATGATGCGAAAACGAGGCAATATGCCGCTGTAAAATAGACTGCCCCAATCCCCTCGAGCCGCTATGAACCAGCAGTTGCAGATGCTGCGCATCCAGACCAGCCAGTGCAAACAGTTCCGCGTCGATAATTTGATCAATCTGTTGCAGTTCTACGAAGTGGTTACCGCCACCGATGGAGCCAAGCGAGTTGCGCCACGGATGCTGTGCAAATGCTGACGGCAGGTTTTCCTCCAGCCAGCTTTCTTCAGCAACGTCATCCAGATCTGATAATCGCTTTTCAAACTTATCGGCGTTGTATTTGCGAGCGAGAATATCTGTTTGCCATAGCGCCATGCCGCAGCCGATATCATTGCCGACCAGTGCCGGGTAAAAACGACCAACAGAGAAGAACGCTGCGCCAATCGGGTAGCCGCGTCCGGGATGTAAATCTGGCATCCCCACAACGCGCTGCATGTTGGGTAAATTTGCCGTGGTGTGTAATTGTTGGATCGCTAAACTCTCGATCCACAGGTCATCAGATGCGATGGTAAATACCGCATCGGATAAGGGACGAATATATTTGCCCATGTACCATTCCATTTATGAATAAAAATCAGGAAATGGCAGACGAATCCAGGGCAAGAAAAAAGAATTAATCCTGGAAAGGTCTGCAAAGAGTCATTGATAAAGGATTTGTCATGATTTACCTCCTTGCAGTTTGTGGAATAAGAAAACGCGCACATACTAGACGGGCGTTATTTTCATTGCAAGCTGGATTTAATGTTGCGGTTTATATCGCATATAAAAATTAGTAAACCACGTTCCCCGGCATTCAACGCGCTGCTGCTTAACTGTCTGAAAACCATAACGTTCAAAAAAGGGTTTTGCGGTTATGCTGGCGTCCACCGTAAGTTCGGATTCAGACTTAATCAATGGTTTTAACAAAGCGCTGGCAACTCCGCGTCGGGTGTATTCCGGTTCAACAAATAACATATCGATATAATGTCCAATGCGGGTAATAAAACCAACCGGTTGTGCATTAATAACTGCAACCCGCACTTGTGATTTCGCGAGTTTCTCCTTCCAGCGAGATTCGTCAATCTGCGCCCAGGCGGCAATTTGCTGTGGAGAATAGTGCTGACTCGCCGTCATCGTAACAGCTCGAAGGAAAATAGCGCATAGTTGCTGAAAATCACCAGGCTGATAGTTTCTTATTTGTATGTTATTCATAATCCCAGCACCAGTTGTCTTTCCATTTGAGGGTCAAGCAACGTCACATGCAGCCCCACCAGTCGCACACCGCGCCCGCCGCGACGTTCATCCCAGGTTTTACGCGCGGTGGCGATTAGATCAGCTTTATTCAGCCGCGGCCAGACGTGCTCCTGAGTAGTTTGCTGAAAATCGTCGAACTTTAATTTCACCCCCTGGCGAGCAATCAGTAAATCAGGTTTTACCTTTGCCAGACGGCGTTCAAGTTCAGGATACAGCCGCTCAATAATCGCTTCACATTCAGACCAGTGATGAATATCTTCCGCCATCGTGCGTTCCACGCCGACGGATTTTCGCAACCGTTCACTGTTAACGTCGCGCTCGTCAATCCCCTGACTACGCTCCCACAAAATGCGGCCAAATTTGCCAAAGCGTTTAAGCAGAATCACCAGATCACACTTTTGCACATCACCGCAGGTCCGCAGCCCCATCGCTTCCAGTTTTGCCGCCGAGACTTTGCCGACGCCGGGAATTTTTGCCAGCGGTAAGGTTTGCAGAAATGCCGGAACTTCTGCCGGCGTAATCACAAACTGACCGTTGGGTTTATTCATGTCGGAAGCAATTTTGGCGAGAAACTTGACCGGCGCAACGCCCGCAGACGCCGTCAGTTGCAGCTCGTTGAAGATCGTCTGGCGGATTTTCTGGGCGATGAGGGTCGCAGAACCGTGGCAATGGACGCTATCGGTGACATCGAGATAGGCTTCATCCAGTGATAACGGTTCAATGCGCGAGGTATAGCGCGAGAAAATTTCGCGGATATGATTTGAGGCTTCTTTGTAGGCGTCAAAGCGCCCTGGAAGCAAGGTGAGATGCGGGCATAATTTGAGCGCCATCCCTGTCGGCATAGCGCTACGTACGCCAAATTTACGCGCGGGATAATTGGCGGTGCTGATCACCCCCCGTCGTTCGCGGCTGCCGCCAATAGCAATAGGGATATCGCGCAGGGCGGGATTATCGCGCATCTCCACCGCTGCGAAAAAGCAGTCCATATCCACATGAATGATTTTACGCATTGCTCACCTCTCAACACTGGTAAAGTATACAGTAATTTCAGGGGTTGAGAAATGCGTAAAGATTCAGCATTTAACGCGCTCGCTGCGAAAGCACCTGCTGCTTATCCAGCTTTTGCACCAGCGGCTGCACCACTTTATCCCCATGCTGACCAAAGTATTGATACAGCGTATCGGACGCACTTTTGGTCAGCACCATAATCTCAATGCGCCGGTTGCCCGCGCTTTGCGGATTTTTGGCATCCAGCAACATCTGGTCCGCCATTGCGCTTACCTGCATCACTTTATCTTCCGGCATTCCGGCCTCTTCCAGCACCCGACGAGCCGAAAGCGCGCGATCGCCCGAAAGGTTCCAGTTGTTGTAGATATTGTTTTTGTAGGCCATCGCATCGGTATGCCCGGTAATAATAATTTTGTTATCGAGAGAGTCGAACACCGGCGCAAGCTCCACCAGCAGCGTTTTAAAGAACGGCATAATCTTCGCGCTGCCGCGTTCAAACATATTGCGGTTCTGGTCGTCTTTAATCAGCACGCGTAATCCCTGGGGAACAATCTCCATCTCCAGATTCGCTTCCATATGCGCATCACGGGCGATGGTATTGATACTGGTTGCCAGCTCGCCAAGCTCGGTGGCGGATTTCTTCTTCAGCAGCGCCGTTTTCTCGTTGACGTCGCGCGCTTTTTTCTCCGTCTCTTCCGGCACCGCCACGGTGGCAGGTTTTGGCGGATGAGACGGGCTGATTTTATTTAACGGCGACAGCCCGCCACCATTGAAAATCGACTGCCCGTGCAGCGCGGCGATAATGCTTTCACGCTCGGATTTACTGACGCTGTTGACAATCAACTTTATCGTCGTCACCAAGGGGGCCGAGCGTATTTCCGAGGTTTCTGCCCGCTTTACCCTGGACGCGATGCCCGGCAAACAGATGGCGATTGACGCCGATCTTAACGCCGGGTTGATCAACCAGACGCAGGCGCAAACCCGGCGTAAAGATGTCGCCAGCGAGGCCGATTTCTACGGCGCAATGGACGGGGCATCAAAATTTGTGCGCGGGGACGCCATCGCCGGGATGATGATTCTGGCAATCAACCTGATCGGCGGCGTCTGTATCGGCATCTTCAAATACAACCTGAGCGCCGACGCCGCCTTCCAGCAATATGTGCTGATGACTATCGGCGATGGGCTGGTGGCGCAAATCCCTTCCCTGCTGCTCTCCACCGCGGCGGCGATTATCGTCACCCGCGTCAGCGATAACGGTGATATCGCCCATGACGTGCGTAATCAGTTGCTGGCAAGCCCGTCGGTTCTCTACACCGCCACTGGAATTATGTTCGTGCTGGCGGTGGTGCCGGGAATGCCGCATTTCCCGTTCCTGATGTTCAGCGCCCTGCTTGGTTTTACCGGCTGGCGGATGAGCAAGCGCCCGCAAGCGGCGGAGGCGGAAGAGAAAAGCCTCGAAACGCTAACCCGTACGATGACAGAAACCAGCGAGCAACAGGTCAGTTGGGAAACTATTCCGCTGATCGAACCTATCAGTTTAAGCCTCGGCTACAAACTGGTGGCGCTGGTGGATAAAGCGCAGGGCAACCCGCTCACCCAGCGTATTCGCGGCGTACGTCAGGTGATTTCCGACGGCAACGGCGTGCTGCTGCCGGAGATCCGTATTCGGGAAAACTTCCGCCTCAAGCCCAGCCAGTACGCCATTTTCATCAACGGCATTAAGGCTGATGAAGCGGATATTCCGGCAGATAAACTGATGGCCCTGCCCTCCAGCGAAACCTACGGCGAGATAGACGGCGTGCTGGGGAACGACCCGGCGTACGGGATGCCGGTCACCTGGATTCAGCCCGCGCAGAAAGCGAAGGCGCTGAATATGGGGTATCAGGTGATCGACAGCGCCAGCGTAATTGCCACCCATGTGAATAAGATTGTGCGCAGCTATATTCCTGATTTGTTTAACTATGACGATATTACTCAGCTGCATAACCGTTTGTCGTCGATGGCACCGCGACTGGCGGAAGATTTGAGCGCGGCGCTCAATTACAGCCAGTTGCTGAAAGTGTACCGGGCGCTACTGACTGAAGGCGTTTCCCTGCGCGATATCGTCACCATCGCCACCGTGTTGGTCGCCAGTAGTGCGGTGACTAAAGATCATATTCTGCTGGCGGCCGATGTGCGCCTGGCGCTGCGGCGCAGCATTACCCATCCGTTCGTTCGCAAGCAGGAGCTGACGGTGTATACGCTGAATAATGAGCTGGAAAATCTGCTGACCAACGTGGTGAATCAGGCGCAACAGGCCGGCAAAGTGATGCTTGATAGCGTGCCAGTGGATCCGAATATGCTCAACCAGTTCCAGAGCACGATGCCTCAGGTGAAGGAGCAGATGAAAGCGGCGGGGAAAGATCCGGTGCTGCTGGTGCCGCCGCAGCTGCGCCCCTTGCTGGCGCGCTACGCAAGGTTGTTTGCGCCGGGGCTGCATGTGCTGTCGTATAACGAAGTGCCGGATGAGCTGGAGTTGAAGATAATGGGGGCGCTGATATAGGCATGATAAGACGCGTCTGCGTCGCATCTGGCACCGGTACACAACCGCCGGATGCGGCGTGAACGCCTTATCCGGCCTACTGGTGAGTGCGGTTTTGTCGGCATGATAAGACGCGTAGTGTCGCATCAGACACCGGCGCACAACCGCCAGATGCGGCGTGAACGCCTTATCCGGCCTACAAAATCGTCTCTTCCGTCAAAATCCGTCGCGCGCCTAAAAAATGGTCCTGCCAGAAAGGTTCGGCTAACCGACTTACCCGAATGGTTTCCCCGGTGCGCGGTGACTCGATAAACTGACCGTCTCCAAGATATACGCCCATATGGTCGGCTATCTCACGACTGTGGATATGGAAAAACAGCAAATCTCCCCGGCGCAGGTCGTTATTCGCCACAATCGTTGCCCGACGGTAGTGGTACATCTCATTGGCCGTGCGCGGGAGCTTAGCCTCAAGGATCTTGTTGTAGGCATAAAAAACCAACCCGCTACAGTCGAAGCCTTTATCAGGCCGCGTGCCCCCCCAGATATAAGGCTTACCTAGCTGCTGCTCCAGGCGGTGAATCGCCACTTCGGTGATGTTATGTAGATGGTCGCTGCTTAAGAAATGATTATTCTCCACCAACGCCTGCCAGCGTCTGTCACTCGCCTTGAGCGGCGCAGGAAACCATTCTGGATGCTGTTTTATCTGCTCCCGATTATGCTGGCGCAGCGCCCTTCTGCTTTTGGCATTGCCTTCCACAATATAGCTGGCCTGCTTTTTCAGATGGGTTTGGTACTGTTTTAATAAACGCGCACGGTTTTGCATCCGCTGGCGGGCGGCGTAGCTAAAAGAGATATGTGATGTGGTGGCGCTGGCGAGTAAAGGGAGCAAAACGCATAACGAAAACACGCCTGGATGCAGAAATCTGCCGTGCAAGAACGAAGACATGAAGGACATAAACCAGCTGAATGAAGGTGAGAATTTTAAAAGACCGGAGGAGTAAACGGGATTATTAATTGCTTATTTGCATATTACTATTGCGGTTTCATAATCTTAGGAAATAAGAAATAAATCTACAATCCATGCGCTTTTCGGACTCTTGAAAACTGCCCCTGTGCTAAATTTGTAAACCCTGCGCCGACAGGCTTGCGTAAAACTCTTTTGGTGATAATGTGAGCCTTCCAAATCCAGACTATTCCGATTTGGGATTCATTTTGCCGTCCTGGCGTGTGTAACCGTTTTATCAAGGAATAAGCAGTATGCGTAAAATCGCATTAATTCTTGCGATGTTGTTGATCCCGTGCGTTTCGTTTGCCGGTTTGCTGGGCAGCAGTAGCTCGACCACGCCAGTGAGCAAAGAGTATAAGCAGCAGTTGATGGGATCCCCTGTCTACATCCAGATCTTCAAGGAAGAACGTACGCTCGATCTCTACGTCAAAATGGGCGAGCAATATCAACTGCTCGACAGCTATAAAATCTGTAAATATTCCGGCGGATTAGGGCCCAAACAGCGTCAGGGCGATTTCAAAAGCCCGGAAGGGTTTTATAGCGTCCAGCGTAATCAGTTAAAACCAGACAGCCGTTACTACAAAGCGATTAATATTGGATTCCCAAACGCCTATGACCGTGCGCATGGTTATGAAGGGAAATACCTGATGATTCACGGCGATTGTGTTTCCATCGGCTGCTACGCGATGACCAATCAGGGTATTGATGAGATCTTCCAGTTCGTTACTGGTGCGCTGGTGTTTGGTCAGCCGAGCGTGCAAGTGAGTATTTACCCGTTCCGTATGACCGACGCCAATATGAAGCGCCATAAATATTCCAACTTTAAGGACTTCTGGGAGCAACTGAAGCCGGGCTACGACTACTTTGAGCAAACCCGTAAGCCACCGACCGTTTCTGTGGTCAATGGCCGTTACGTGGTCAGCAAGCCGTTAAGCCACGAAGTTGTGCAGCCACAACTGGCATCAAACTACACGCTCCCCGAGGAAAAATAAGCGCCATTCACCTGGCATAATCTTTTGCCAGGTTTCATTGCCCGTCAGCGGCTGTGTCGCAATCACCGTGACCACATCATTCGGTGTGGTCTGCGAGCTGAAGTCGATTTCCACATCCTGATCCAGCAACGTTGCCACGCCAAACGGCGCGCGGCGGGTGATCCAGTGTAAATTAGTCGAGCAATACGCCATTACATAGCGCCCGTCAGAAAGCAGCATGTTGAAAACGCCCTTCTGCCGCAGTTCATCCGCCAGTGAGGCGATATATTTAAACACTGCCGCCATGTTGCCCGGTGTGCGCGGGTAACGCTGCGTTAATTTATGCAGGAGCCAGCAAAAGGCTTTTTCGCTATCGGTTTCACCGACCGGGCGGAAGTTGCCGGTTTCCAGTGATTTGTAGCCCGTCAGTTGTCCATTATGGGCATAAGTCCAGTTACGCCCCCATAACTCGCGGGTAAACGGGTGAGTATTTTCCAGCGCCACCTCGCCCCGATTAGCCTGGCGAATATGAGCCACCACCGAACAGGATTTTATCGGGTAGTCCTGGACAAGTTTGGCGATGGGGGAATTAAAGCTGGGTTGCGGATCTTTAAATGTGCGACAGCCTTTACCTTCGTAAAAGGTAATGCCCCAGCCATCTTTATGTGGCCCGGTTCCACCACCACGCTGTACAAGTCCGGTGAAACTAAAGCAGATATCGGTAGGGACGTTGGCGCTCATCCCGAGCAATTCGCACATGGGTAACCTCCACAACAGCGGGAGCGCATGGCCCCCGGCGAAGATTGATTTAAGAATTTTCAGGTCGGATGTGGCGTGAACGCATTATTCGGCCTACGGTTCGGGTGCAGATTGTAGGCATGATAAGACGCGTCAGCGTCGCATCAGGCATTGTGCGCCAACGGCC
>OHXZ01000057.1_pt1 | contig 51711 bp, 41 predicted proteins | sample 1580021 | NCBI WGS metagenome assembly OHXZ01 (sample SAMEA3882520, study PRJEB24775) | human gut metagenome | biome: human-associated habitat; feature: intestine environment; material: feces | place: Netherlands | collected 2009/2010
CACGAAAAAAGCCTACCTTTTTTTATTAAAAGGTAGACTTTTGCGACAGGCTGAAACGGACGCTTCCGATGGAAACGTCCGTTTTTATAGCCAAAAGAAATATATTCGGTTATTATTCTTCGTCCTTTGCGGCAAATCTGTTGAAGATAACTGCAAATATCGCAAAAATAACATATCCTGCGGCAATGACAGTGAGAATGTTCTTTGTCATTTCAACGCCTGTTGACGGATTTACTTTTGAGCTGTCAGCCTGAGATGAAGCCTCGTCAACTATCTGCTGTATCTTTTCTGTTGCCTGTGATCCTGTAAGCTCCTGCGAACTGTCGCCCTCGCTTACTGTAGTAACAGCCGCACCGACATTTGCAGGCTGTCTGGCTGCTGTTGTGGTGGTGCTTTCAGGCTGCGTGTTTTCGTCAGCCTTTGGCTCTGTGCTTGCTGTTGTAGTAGTTGTGGTCGTTGTATCGTCAGCAGGCTTTGGTTCTGCCGCTGTGACCTTTGTAACGGATGATGTGTCAACTGCTTCCTTGACAGGCGTTACTTCCACGGAAGCTATCTGAAAATCTGCATTTGCCTTTAAGTAATAAAGCTGTACGAAAACCTCGTCACTTGTTCTTGAAGGGTCAAGATCTGAGTATATCCACTGTGCTTCCTCGCCACCTGTGAGCTTCGTGCTCTGTGCAGACCAGCTTCCGTCTACCAACGCACCGACTGCACCGCTTGCGTTGCCTGATGACTTTACGTTGACCTTTACATTGTAATGCTGTGAATAGTCTGTTATGTAGTCAGAAAGCTTGAAGCCGAACTGAAGGGAAGTTTCGCTGTTGAAGTCAGCGTCACCCTGCTTGTGTGCGAAAAGCGGTTTGGACTCAGGCTGTGCAGATGTTGCGGTTGTAGTGGTCTGAGTTTCGCTCTTTGCTGTAGTCGTTGTGGTGGTTTCAACAGGCTTTGTTGTAGTTGTTGTAACTTTCTCAGACTTAGCCGTAGTTGTGGTAGTCGCTTCGGACTTGGTCGTAGTCTTTGCTGTAGTCGTCGTTGTAGTTGTGGTCGACTTTGATGTAGTTGTAGTAGCTTCAGCCTTAGATGAAGCGGTCGTAGTGGTCGTTGCAGGAGTTGTTGTGATCTCCTCCCCTGCGCTGACAGTGAGCGGTGAACCCTCTGTAGGTGCTGAGTATGAAACTGACTTGTATCCACCGTCAGCTTCCGCCACCATCGTTTCAACCTCTACCCAATAGTTTATCTTGCCTGTTACGCCGTCTTTTACCTTGAAGGTCGCAAGGGCAAGGTCTGTTTTGTCCTTTATGTTAGAGCCTGTGAGGTTTGCACCGACTATTTTTATAGTGCCTGATGAAGCAACATAGTTGGTTATAACAGAGAATTTGCTTCCCTCATTGTATGTACTCTCGCTTTCCTCATCGGTCGGCACGTATACTGTTACCTTTGACGGGTCATAATGCAGGTCTATAGTGAAGCCTGCAACGCCTGTTTTATCAGGCTCAAGGCTCGCTTTTACGTTTATGCTGTCGCCTGCCTGTGCAAAGTTCTTGTCGCTTGTGAGCTTTATCTCGTTTCCGCCTGATGCACTAGCCACTGTGGAAACAATGCTCGTGAGCATAAGAAACGCTGTTGCCACCGACAGCGCCATCTTGTTTATTTTCAGTTTTTTCATTTGATACCTCCGTTGCAAAATCGTGTTTTTCTGTCAGTATTTTGCTCTTGATTAATTTTGTTTACTATTGTTTTGTCTTTAATTTGTAATATTTCATTATAAAATATTACAAGTTCTGTTACCTTTGTCGTAATAGGATTATATCACAATATAAAGTAACACGTCAATAGTCAAAACAGCGAAAATAAGCATATTTTTTTGGATATATTTATAATGAGAGCATTTGTGTCACAATATGTATGTACCGATCAACAGCAAAGCCACTAAATAGGCTGTAATAAATCTGTAACTTTTAAGTGAAAGCTGCATTTTACTAAATGTAAATTTTTTATGAATCAAAAAGGCTGTTGACAAAGCACTGAGAAATGTACTATAATGAGGGTGAAGTTTTGTACTTGATACAGAAAAATGTACAAACCAATGTGTGTAAAAATAAGGACTTATACATAGGCGTGCCTTGTTGCGGTATTGCCTATATCTTCTGAGGTGAACGAGTTGATAAAAAAGATAATTTCATATATCCTGTCATTTGCTGTTGCAGCGTCAATGGCGGCTTCATATTTGACGGCTTCGGCGGCAAATATGACGGGAAGCTGTACGGCAGACGTTCTGAACGTTCGCAGCGGTGCAGGCACAGGCTATTCTAAAACAGGCACAGTAAGCTATGGCGACAGCCTGACTATACTTTCCGAAACCACCGACTCAAGCGGTGCGAAATGGTATAAGATATCATGCGGCAATGTGACGGGCTATGTTTCGGCGGCATATGTTCAGCTGACGTCAAGCGGTTCGCAGGGAAGTTCTGACGCTGATTTTGAGAGCTATATGACAAAGCAGGGCTTTCCTGAAAGCTATAAACCATATCTTAGAACGCTCCATGAACAGCACCCAAAGTGGATATTTACCGCTCAGAAGCTTGGCGTGAATTGGAACACTGCGTTAAAGGAAGAATGTGTTGTGGGCAGAAACCTTGTCCACTCGTCGGCACTGGCTTCATGGAAGTCAATGGAAAAGGGTGCATATGATTTTAACGGCGGTTATTGGTATGGGCTTGACGGCTCGTGGGTGGCGGCTTCAAAAGAGATAATAATGTATTATATGGATCCGAGAAATTTTCTCAACGATACATACATTTTCATGTTTGAAAATCAGTCATATGATCCCTCGTATCAGACGGAAAGCGGTGTAAAAACTATTCTTGCAGACACTTTTATGAGCGGAAGCTACACTTGTCCTGACACAAAGAAAAAGTATACATATTCGCAGACCTTTATGGACGCTGCAAAGAAATCGGGCGTTTCACCTTATCATCTTGCTTCAAGGTGCAGGAACGAGCAGGGCGTAAATGGTGCGCCGCAATCCCTTGGTACTGTGAAAGGCTATGAGAATTATTTCAACTTCTTTGACATTCAGGCTTATGCGACCTCCACCATGACAGCCGCAGAAATGGGCTGTAAGTATGCAAAAACTACCAATCCAACCTATCTTCTTCCTTGGACAAATCAATACAAGTCCATAGTGGGCGGTTCGATATTCTTAGGCACAGGCTACATAACAAAGGGTCAGGATACCCTTTATCTGCAAAAATTCGATATGGTAGACGGCGGAAACGGACTTTATTACCACCAGTATATGACCTGCGTTTTCGGTCAGGCGAATGAAGCCATAAGCCTTAAAAACGCTTATTCTCAGGATATTTTGAACAGCGCAATGGAGTTCAAGATACCTGTTTACAACAATATGCCTGATAAACTTTGCCCAAAGCCTACAAGCAGTGGAGATAACAACAATTATCTTAAATCTCTCAGCGTTTCAGGCACGAGCATTTCACCAAAATTCGATAAGTTCACCGCAAGCTATACTGCCAAAGTCAATGCGGAGGTTTCTTCCGTTACTATAAACGCAAACCCTCTTGGCAAAAACGCAAAGGTATCGGGAAAGGGCAAGGTGAGCCTTAAAACGGGCGAGAATACCATCAAGGTCACCTGCACAGCGGCAAGCGGTGTAAAACGGACTTACACAATAAAAATAACAAGAAAAGCCGCTTCACAGACCCTGCAGCAGGGAGATGTGAATGGTGACAAGTATCTGACAGTTGTGGACGCTTTGCTCATGCTGCGTTACAATGCTGGCAAGACGAAGCTTGATCCCGCTCAGCTAAAGCGTGCGGATATGAACGGTGATGGAAAGGTCGATGTTATCGACGCTCTTACGCTGCTGAAAAAGATAAGTCAGAGTTAAAAATGCAAAAAAAACAGGAGCGTTACCACCATGGTACGCTCCTGCATGAGGGCTATTTCATCATCATTGAAATGCCGTCCATTACGTCGCCGATAGCTCTGATAGCACGTCCTGTGCGGCTTTTGAGCATTTTCTTTTCGCTTGATGTCGCTTCTGTGACTGCATAAGCCACTGTTCCTGCGGCTATCGCCATTGAAACGCCTGTTATCATTGACTTCATCTTCATTGCTGTTTCCTCCTTTTTTCTTTGTAATATTATTTTTCGCAGAAAGATAACAGCTATGCCATGCAAATGAAGTCAAGAGGGCTGACGGTATTTTCCCATGAATGTTAGTATTTTGTGATGTTGTGAAAGATATTTCAGTTGATACGCAGTGCTATTGTTAAAAATGTGATTAAAATTTTCGCATTTTATATGTAAATGTAAAAGAGATATGTTCATATCTCAAACGTTTAGTATAAATATTATTCATAGATATATAATAAATATGTATTTGCATTAACATCAAAATAGTGGTATAATAAATGGGTATAAAAAATAAAGGATCTTGGTAAACTCTGAGATCTGATAGTAAGGAGTAATATTAAATGGGTATGACAATGACTCAGAAAATTCTGGCGGCCCACGCAGGTCTTGACGAAGTCAAGGCAGGTCAGCTTATAATGGCGAACCTTGACCTGGTTCTTGGCAACGACGTTACGTCACCTGTGGCTATAAACGAGTTCAATAAAGCGGGCTTCACAGATGTTTTCGATAAGAATAAGGTCACAATGGTCATGGATCACTTTGCACCTAACAAGGATATCAAATCCGCTACACAGTGCAAGACCTGCCGTGACTTTGCTTCAAAGTATGACATAAAGAATTATTTCGACGTTGGCGATATGGGCATTGAACACGCTCTGCTTCCTGAAAAAGGACTTGTCGCTCCAGGCGACTGCGTTATCGGTGCTGACTCACATACTTGTACATATGGTGCACTTGGCGCATTCTCAACAGGTATCGGCTCAACAGATATGTGCGCAGGCATGGCAAAGGGAAAGACTTGGTTCAAAGTCCCTGCCGCTATCAAGTTCAATATCGTAGGCAAGCTTCCAAAGTATAGTGCCGCTAAGGACGTTATACTTCATATAATCGGCATGATAGGCGTTGACGGCGCACTTTACAAGTCTATGGAATTTTCAGGCGAGGGTCTGAAAAACCTTTCCATGGAGGACAGGCTTTGCATGGCTAACATGGCTATCGAAGCAGGTGCAAAGAACGGCATATTTGCGGTTGACGATGTTACACTTGATTACATCAAGGATAAGGTAGACAGAGAGTATAAGATATACAAGGCTGACGATGACGCTGAGTATGAGGCTGAATATACTATCGACCTCAGCCAGATAAAGCCTACAGTTGCTTTCCCGCATCTGCCTGAGAACGCAAGAACATTTGACGATATCCCGGAGGTCAAGATAGATCAGGTAGTTATCGGCTCATGTACGAACGGAAGAATAGAGGATCTGAGATGTGCCGCTGAGATACTTGACGGCAAAAAGGTGGCAAAGAACGTTAGATGTATCGTTATCCCTGCCACACAGAAGGTATATATGCAGGCCATGAAAGAGGGTCTGCTGGAGATATTCATAAATGCAGGCTGTGCGGTTTCTACACCTACCTGCGGTCCATGTCTTGGCGGACATATGGGTATTCTTGCAAAGGGCGAAAGAGCCGTTGCAACAACAAACAGAAATTTCGTGGGACGTATGGGTCACCCAGAATCAGAGGTTTATCTGGCTTCACCTTACGTTGCCGCCGCTTCAGCTGTGACAGGCAAGATCTCACAGCCGTCGGAAGTTATGTGATATTCGGGGAGAAAATCAGCTGACAGATCTTGCGTTGGGGGAATAATTGATATGCGGCATGACCGCATATACGACTTGGGAGCGAGAACAGATGAAAAATTATCTTAGGGAAATATTCTCCGATATACTTCTTAGTATTGTTACAAAGAAGTACGGAACTTCACTAAATGACTATCAGCGTGAGGAAAAGGCTGACGAGATCATTCAGGAACTCCATGACAAAAATACATTTACCGTGGAAATGACGCAGGCTCTTATTGACAAGAAGGGCTTCAATACCTTTTATACCTCCAATATCGGGGGTACACCTGTGTATGCTCTCGTTAAAGAGGGAATGTTCCACAAGGTAAAGATCTGCTATTTTATTACAAGAAACAAGGATACTATAGACGGCCCGTATCTTGAAAAGATATATGAAGAGCTTAGAAAACAGGCGATAGGAGAAAATATATTCCATTCGTCAGAGTTCAAGCAGGGCTGATAAAGTTTGACGAAAGGGGTTTTCATAATGAAAGCTTGCGGAAAAGTACATAAATACGGGGATAACGTAGACACAGACGTTATTATCCCTGCAAGATACCTCAACACACCTGATATGCAGGAGCTTGCACAGCACTGCATGGAGGATATTGACGTTGACTTTGCAAAGAACGTTCAGAAGGGCGATATAATGGTAGCAAAGAGCAATTTCGGCTGCGGTTCATCAAGAGAGCATGCGCCTGCTGCTATCAAGGCAAGCGGAATATCCTGCGTTATAGCAAAGACATTCGCAAGAATATTCTACAGAAACGCTATAAATATCGGACTTCCTATCATCGAGTGCGAGGAAGCTGCTGAGAAGATAGATAACGGTGACGAGGTGGAGATAGATTTCGACAGTGGCGTTATCACAAACAAGACCAAGAATGAGACTTATCAGGGTCAGTCATTCCCTGAGTTTCTTATCAATATCATCAACAGCAATGGTCTTCTTAACTCACTTAAATAAGATATTTTGAAGCTTTAAGGGGGATCTCTCAAAAGGGGTCGCCCTTGAACTGTTTCTATGAAGGGGTGAAGCTATGAAAGCTAAAAAGCTATTTGCGGCACTTGCAGCAGGGGTAATGCTGGTGTGCAGCGCAGGCTGCTCGAAAAAAGAGGAGAGCAGCGGTAAATTTGAATACAGCAGCAAGAATTTTCTGCCTTTTATGGTAATGGTGGACGGCAGCAAGATAGACCTGACCCTAAGCTCTGCAGAGATAAACAGAAAGCTTGGCGGCAGTTTTGCAAGGGGAACTGCTTCAAACAGCAGTATAGTGCTTGTGGAAAAGGACGAAAAGACCGATAAAAAAGGCGTTACAACAAAGACCTTTGCCTGCAATAAGCCTGAGATAAATGGTGCTGGATTTTCCACTTTCAACGGACTTTGGGCGAATATAGACGAAGCAAGCATAGACAGCACTGTTTCACCCAACAGCATAAAGGTCAAAGGCTCTGACGGTTTGTCTTACTACTGGTCATATTATATGGACGGCGAGGAGATAGACTATAGTCAGGTGAACTTTGACGGCACTGATACGGCGGACACTTATATGCAGTATCAGCTCAAAGGCATGGCTGCTGACGATTATTGCAAAAAGAAGCTTATTGACGGCGAGTGTTCGGTCTATACAGGCATTTTGTTCATGACAGCCGAAAAGCAGAGCTATTCCTGCGAGATAAGCGTTTCGACTTTAAATTCTGAGGAGGAAAAATAACATGGAAAAGAAAATAACAGTTATAAAGGGCGACGGGATAGGCCCTGAAATAGTGACAGAAGCACAGAAGGTCCTCGACAAGGTTGCTGAAAAGTTCGGTCATAAGTTTGTCTATACTGATATTCTTATGGGCGGCTGTTCTATAGATAAATATGGCGTTCCGCTTACAGACGAGGCTGTCGAGATAGCAAAGAACTCAGACGCAGTTCTGCTTGGCTCTATCGGCGGAAATACTTCCACTTCACCATGGTATAAGCTTGCTCCGAACCTCAGACCTGAAGCCGGACTTCTGAAAATAAGAAAAGAGCTTGGTTTGTTCGCCAACCTGCGTCCTGCAAATCTTTATCCTGAGCTCAGAGAAGCTTGCCCTCTTAAGGACGATATAATCGGCGACGGCTTCGACATGATGATAATGAGAGAGCTTACAGGCGGTCTGTATTTTGGTGCAAGAAAGACAGAGAACGTTGACGGCGTTGAAACTGCCGTTGATACTCTTACATATAACGAGAACGAGATAAGAAGAATTGCTATCCGTGGCTTTGACATCGCCATGAAGAGAAGAAAGAAAGTTACAAGCGTTGATAAGGCTAACGTTCTTGATTCTTCAAGACTTTGGAGAAAGGTAGTAAACGAGGTAGCTAAGGATTATCCAGAAGTCGAGCTTGAGCATATGCTCGTTGACAACTGCGCAATGCAGCTTGTAAGAGATCCTAAGCAGTTTGACGTTATCCTTACAGAGAATATGTTCGGAGATATCCTTTCAGACGAAGCTGCTATGATATCAGGCTCACTCGGTATGCTGGCTTCCGCTTCACTGAATGACACAAAGTTCGGTATGTATGAGCCTAGCCATGGCTCTGCACCTGATATTGCAGGACAGGATAAGGCTAACCCTATCGCTACTATCCTTTCAGCTTCAATGCTTCTGAGATTTTCTTTCGATATGGATAAGGAAGCAGACGCAATCGACAATGCTGTCAAGAAAGTCCTTGAAGCAGGCTACAGAACAGGGGATATCATGTCAGAGGACATGAAGCTCGTTGGCTGTAAGGAAATGGGCAGTCTTGTTGCAGATATGATATAACAGCACGATACCAGTTTTCAGACGGTGATAATAAATGTATTATTATATTTTCGGAATAACAGACAAGGGAAATTACCGTGAACAGAATGAGGACTGCATTTTAATAGACCACGAGGTCATCAACAGCGGCAGCTATGAATCAACTGTCGCTGCTCCTTTTATTGCAGCCGTTTGCGACGGCGTTGGTGGAGAAAATGCAGGAGAGGTCGCCTCGGAGCTTTGTTTAAGGCATCTTTCCATTCTTGAATATAATTCAGGGGTGGATATGAAAAGAACGCTTATCGATGTTCACAACAAAATAAAAAAGCAGGGCGTAAGGGCTGAAAACGCTGCAAATATGCAGACCACCCTGTGTTGCCTTGCAGTGGACGAGGAAAGCAGAGCAATGTGCATAAACGTTGGCGACAGCAGAATGTACCGCTATGTGAACGGCACTATCAGACAGATATCTGTTGACCAATCCTACGCACGATATATGTATGAGCATGGCAGGATAGAAGACGTGTCAGAGCTTGAGCCACAGTATCAGAATGCCATAATATCTTCTATCGGCAGCACTCTCAATGAACCTGATGTGGCACAAACACCATTGGTGGCTGATTTTGGCAAAGAACCTGACGATATGATAATCATAGTGTCAGACGGCGTGTCGGATTACGTTTCTGAGGAAGAAATGGTGGTGGGGCTTGGTCTTGATCTTTCTGTTTCTGAAAAGCTTGGTGCTATAATGGAGCTTGCTCTCACAAACGGCGGAACTGACAATGTTTCCGTTGTGGGCATAAAGCCTTATCTTGACGATCATGAGCTTAAAACGCTCACAGCAAAAAAGGCTGTGGAAAAGACAGTGAGCGTGCAGGATATGCTTGAAAGTCAGAAGCCTGAAAATGCGGAAGATGTAGAGGAAAAGAAGCCTGACGAGCAGGCAAAGCTTTTCTCTGATACGGTGGACGAGCTTATGAGCCAAATGAATGAAAGTATTGACTTTTTAAAGCAGATATAGTATAATCATATATTGATATATTTTTATGATTTTAGATGTATTTTGTAATTTGGAGGAAATAAAAAATGTTGAAAGAGTTACGTGGCTCAGACGTTATAATTGAATGTTTGCTGGAGCAGGGCGTCGATACAGTGTTCGGCTATCCGGGCGGAGCAGTTCTAAACATATATGACTCGCTGTATAAATATTCTGATAAGATACACCATGTTATCACCGCCCATGAGCAGGCTGCCTGCCATGCGGCTGACGGATATTCAAGAACAACAGGCAGAACTGGTGTTGTTATCGCAACTTCAGGTCCGGGTGCAACGAACCTTGTAACAGGTATCGCCACAGCTTATATGGATTCTATCCCTATGGTGGCTATCACAGGAAACGTAACAAGAGATCTGCTTGGTCTTGACTCTTTTCAGGAGGTAGATATCTGCGGGATAACAATGCCTATCACAAAGCATAACTACATTGTGAAAGATCCTGCGGAGCTTGCTGACATTATCAGAGAAGCTTTCTATATTGCAAACGAGGGCAGAAAGGGTCCTGTTCTTATAGATATACCAAAGGATATCACAGGCGCACTTATGGTCTATGAGAAGAAAGAGCCTAAGAAGGTAGTAAATCACAATCCTGAGGGCATAAACGAGGAGATAGCTGCTGCGGCAGAGCTTATAAAGAATGCTGAGAAGCCTTTTATCTACGCTGGCGGCGGAGTTGTTTCTGCTGACGCAACAGAAGAAATGGCTGAGTTCGTAAGAAAAGTGGACGCACCTGTTTCATTGTCACTTATGGGTCAGTGCGCACTTGACAATACTAAGGACTGCTATATTGGTATGCTTGGTATGCACGGCACAAAGACAGCCGCTATGACGCTCAGCGAATGTGACCTTATGATAGTTCTTGGCTCGAGATTTTCTGACAGAGTTCTTTGCAACGCTAAGACATTTGCAAAAGATAAGAAGATCATACATATTGATATAGACCCTGCCGAGATAGGCAAGAATATTGACGTTTACAGCCATGTTACTGGAGACGTTAAGTATATCCTTGCAAAGCTTTGCGAGCTGCTTCCTGATATGAAGCACGAGGCTTGGATGAATACTGTTATGGATTGGAAAAAGCAGTATGCACTGAGAATGGTGCCTATCGAGAGCGAGGACGAGGTGCTTCCGCAGGACGTTATCGAAGAGCTTGACAGACTTACAGACGGCAAGGCTATCATCTCCACGGAAGTCGGTCAGCACCAGATGTGGGCTGCACAGTATTATAACTTCAAGTGTCCAAGAAGCTTTGCTTCAAGCGGTGGACTTGGTACAATGGGCTACGGCTTTGGCGCAGGAATGGGCGCAAAGGTGGGCAACCCTGACAGAACAGTCGTAAACATCGCAGGCGACGGAAGCTTCTTCATGAACTGCAACGAGCTTTCTTCACTTGCAAAGCATAAGATACCGCTTGTTGAGCTTGTTTTCGAGAACGATGTTCTCGGAATGGTAAGACAGTGGCAGAGACTTTTCTACGGCAAGAGATTTTCTCAGACGAATATCGAAAGAGGAACAGACCTTATGAAGCTTGCCGACGCATTTGGCGTTGAGGGCATAAGGATAACAAAGAAATCCGAGATAAAGCCTATGCTTGAAAAGGCACTCAAATGCGGTAAGCCTTGCCTTGTGGACGTTATCATCAACAAGGATATAAACGTTCTTCCAATGGTACCTGCCGGCGCAGACGTTTCACAGCCGATAATGAATATCAAACTTGATTAAGAAATCGAAATATAGGGGGTAATAAAATGGTAAAATATCCAAATGCCGCAAGCGGTATCAAAAAGGTGTTTCTGGCAAAGATCATAGGTGTGATAGGAGTTCCGCTTGCTTTTATACCGGGGATAGGCGCACTTCTTTTGATGACTTGTACCGTAGCCGCAACTATTTTCAATGTATGGGGAATACTTGAAGCTTCAAAAGACCATAATGGTTATCAGACAGCTCTTGTTTTCACAGTGGCTGATCTTATCTTTTCAATAGTTGACACATTTATTGACAATAATGCGATATCAAGTGTTCTGAGTTTTGCTGGCAATGTAATGAACATAGCGGTGCTTTATTATATCTGCAAATCAACAGGCGACCTGCTCAGGGACGTGAAGAACTACGGCCTTGCAAACAAGGGCGACCATGTGTGGAATGTAAACAAGACCTGCCTTATTGTCATGGCAGTGTGCCTTGTTGTGGCATTTATCCCGATACTGAACATTCTCGCCGCATTTACAACATTGGTGGTGCTTGTTGTAACTATCTATGCGTCTGTGGTATATCTGATCTATCTTTATCAGAGCGGACAGTATCTCAGCCTTAACACTAATTTCTAAGCGATTTGAGAGCTGTACGGCAAAGGCTGTACAGCTCGTTTTTGTAAGGAGAAACTAATGAAATTCACAAAAAAATTCAAAGAAAATGCAGCCCTTGTGGTTCTTGGCGTAGTGCTTTTTTGGGGATTGACCAACTATGATAAGTTTTTTAGACTTCTGGGCGTAATGATCGGGGTCTTGAAGCCTGTTATATTTGGCTGTATAATCGCATTTATCCTGAATGTGCCAATGTCAGGCATTGAAAAGAGGCTTTTTAAGAAGCCTAAAAAAGAGAAATATGCCAAAACTGTGGAAACGCTGAAAAGACCATGCTCGATAGTGCTGACCTTTTTGCTTTGCCTAGGCGTTGTGGCACTTGTGTGCTGGCTTATTATTCCTGCACTCATAAAGACTTTCTCTCAGCTTTCAGACGATATCCCTGTGCTTATTTCAAATATTTCCAACAAGCTCAACAATTCCCCTGAGATAGCAGGGTGGCTTGACAGAATGAATATAAGCACTGCTGATATTATCGATAAGGTTACAAGCTGGCTGAAAGACGGTGTTGTGATCTTGAACACACTCAGTTCAACAGTAAGCTTTGTGACAGATCTTTTCTCAGGTCTTGTGAACTTCTTCTTGGGAATTTGCTTTGCGGTCTATATGCTTGCCGCAAAAGAGCGGCTCAAAGACCTGTGCAAGCGCATAAGCTGTGCTTTTCTCAGCAATCGTATCACCGACCGCATAAGCCGTATATGCCGTCGCTCTATCGACACTTTTGCGAACTTTCTTGTGGGTCAGACCACGGAAGCCCTTATCCTCGGCTCACTTTGCGGTATTGGTATGGCTATCTTCCGCTTCCCGAATGCAGTGCTTATTGCCATACTCGTTGCCTGCACGGCACTTATCCCTATAGTGGGAGCTTTTCTTGGCTATGTGGTGGGCTTCTTGCTTATATGCGTGACGGATTTCAAGCAGGCTGTGCTGTTTTTGTTGTTCATGTTCATTATTCAGGCTATTGAGGGCAATCTTATCTATCCAAAGGTGGTAGGAAACTCGGTTGGTCTGCCGTCACTATGGACACTTTTCGCTATCACCATAGGCGGAAACCTCTTTGGCATATTCGGAATGTTCATCGCTGTTCCTGTGTTCTCTGTTATATACTGCACTTTTGGAGAGGTAGTCAACTACAGAAATGAAAAGAGAGCTGTCAAGGTGGAGGACATATCATAATAAAATAATCCGTACAAAAAAGGCTGCACAATTTCGTGCAAACTTGAGCTTATTGACAACGTCCTAAATAAGTGGGACGTCGAGGGCGCCGTCCCCTACAATTTATGTAAATACGCTGTTCATATGTAAGGGGCGACCCCAGATTGCCCCTTTATTATAGTTTTTCGACACACAAAAAAAGGCTGCACAGTTTCGTGCAGCCTTTCGCTATTTATGCTATTTTGTTATTTTATATAGCTTACATGAAGCAGTTCATGCTCTCTGCCCTTGAGGATACCCTCGTAAAGCTTATCCATAAGCGGATTTTCTTCTGAACGTTTCAAAGTGCAAAGCTTGTCAGCATTGTAAAGATTAACACTGCGCTCTTTCTTCTCGTCGATAGTAGCCTTTGGCTGACCTGCGCCGCCTATACAGCCGTTTGGACAAGCCATAACTTCGATAAGGTCGAAATGCTCGCCAGCTTTCATTCTGTTCATTATGACTTCAACATTGCGAAGTCCGTTTACAACGCAGACCTTGATAGCCTTGTCGCCAAGAGGTACTTCAAGCTCCTTTATGCCCTCGAAGCCTCTTACGCCCTCGAATGCAAGATTTCTCAGGGAAGCGAGTGACTTGTCTGTGGAAACACGTCTTATAACTGCTTCTGTTACACCGCCTGTTACACCGAAGATAACACCTGCGCCTGTCATAGTGCCGAACGGCATATCAACAGCTTCCGGTTCTATCTCGTTGAACACGATACCGGCTTCTTTTATCATCATGATAAGCTCTTGCGTTGTGATGACAAAATCAACCAGTGGTTTGCCGTTCTCGTCCTTGAACTCATCTCTTGCGGCTTCTCCCTTTTTAGCAGTGCAAGGCATAACAGCAACAGAAAGTATCTTCTTGCCCTCGCCCTTGAACTTCTCGTTTATTACGGAAGCAAACATCTGCATTGGTGAGCGGCAAGTGGAAATGTTAGGCAGTATCTCAGGATACTCGTTCTCAGCATATTTTATCCATGCAGGACAGCATGATGTGAACAGCGGGAGCTTTCCGCCGTTTGCAAGCCTGTCTGCAAACTCCTTTGACTCCTCCATAACAGTGAGGTCTGCGGCTGTAGATGTGTCGAAAATGTAGTTGAAGCCTATTCTTCTAAGTGCTGCAACTATCTTGCCCATAACGTTCTCACCGTTGTAGCCGAACTCTTTTGCCACTGCAACTCTTACAGCCGGAGCTACCTGAGCCACTGCAATAGTGTCTTCCTGATTAAGCTCCTTCCAAAGCCTGTGGCTGTCGTTCTTTATGATGATAGCGCCTGTTGGACAGACTGCCGCACACTGACCGCAGCCAACGCAGTTTGAATCGCCTATAGGCTTGTCAAATGAGCAGGCAACCTTCATTTTTGAACCTCTGAATGCAAAATCTATTGCACCAACGTTCTGCACCTCGTTGCACACTCTTACGCAGTCGCCGCAGAGGATACACTTGTTGGCGTCCCTGGTGATAGATACAGAAGAATCATCGATACAAGGCTTGGACTTTGGATTGTCAAAACGTACCCTGTGGATATCAAATCTTGCGGCAAGCTCCTGCAATTTGCACTTGCCGTTTTTATCGCAGGTCGTACATTCGCCGCAGTGATTTGAAAGAAGAAGCTCCAATATCATCTTGCGGTATTTTCTCAGCCTTGGTGTGTTTGTGTATATCTCCATACCGTTTCTCGGAGGAGTTGAGCAAGCGGCTTCCATGCCACCCCACTTGTTTTCCACCATGCACATTCTGCAGGCACCGTATACTGAAAGCTCAGAATAGTAACAGAATGTAGGAAGCTCGATGCCTGCCTTTCTGATAAGCTCAAGCAGATTTTTTTCACCGTTTATAGCAACGGGGATATTGTCGATTATCATAAACTCTTTATTCATAGCTAAAATTAAACCTCCTTGACAGCTTTGAAATGGCAGTTGGAAATACAAGCTCCGCACTTTATGCACTTAGAGGTGTCGATCTTGAACGGCTTTTTGATCTCACCGCTGATCGCACCCACAGGACAGACTCTTGAACACTTTGAACAGCCCTTGCATATCTCAGGGTCGATCTGATATGTCACAAGCTTCTTGCAGTTGCCTGATGGACACTTCTTATCTCTTATGTGAGCTTCATATTCCTCACGGAAGTTCTTTATTGTAGATACAACAGGGAATGCAGCCGTCTTTCCAAGACCGCAGAGAGCAGTTGAGGAGATAGTGTCGGCAAGCTCAAGAAGCAGTTCGATATCCCCCTCCTGACCGTTACCATTTACGATACGCTCAAGTATCTCAAGCATTCTCTTTGTACCCTCACGGCACGGAACGCACTTTCCGCAGGACTCGTTCTGGGTGAAATTCATGAAAAATCTTGCAACTTCTACCATACAGGACTTATCGTCCATAACAACAAGTCCGCCTGAGCCGATCATAGCACCGACTTTTTTCAGCGAGTCAAAGTCAAGCTGGATATCGAGGTTAGGCGTAACAAGACAGCCGCCTGACGGACCGCCTATCTGAACAGCCTTGAACTTTCCGTCACCTCTCATGCCGCCGCCGATATCGAATATTACCTTTCTGAGAGAAGTTCCCATTGGCACTTCTATAAGACCGGTGTTCGAGATGTTGCCGGTAAGAGCGAAAGCCTTTGTTCCAGGGGAGTTCTCAGGGCCTATGCTCCTGAACCATTTTGCACCGTTGTTGATGATAACAGGCACGTTAGCCAGCGTTTCAACGTTGTTGAGAACTGTAGGCTCGTTGAAAAGACCATGTTCAACAGTTCTTGGCGGCTTAACCCTAGGCATACCACGCTTGCCCTCGATAGAAGCCGTCAGGGCAGAGCCTTCGCCGCATACAAATGCGCCTGCACCACGATTTATATGTATTCTGAATGAGTAATCTGTGCCGAGTATATTGTCACCAAGCAGACCAAACTGCTCAGCCTGTGCGATAGCACCTTTAAGACGTGATACTGCCAGCGGATATTCCGCACGAACGTAGATATATCCCTCTTTTGCGCCTGTTGCGATACCGGCTATCATCATGCCTTCAAGAAGTCTGTGTGGGTCGCCCTCCATGATAGAACGATCCATAAATGCGCCAGGGTCGCCCTCGTCACCATTGCAGACTATGTATTTTGTAGGGCTTTTCTGCTTTGCAACGCTTGTCCACTTTCTGCCAAGAGGGAATCCTCCGCCTCCACGTCCACGAAGATTAGATTCTGTCATTTCGTTGAGGATATCCTCAGGTGACATATCGAGAAGAGCCTTTTCAAAGGCTCTGTAGCCGCCTATAGCAAGATATTCCTTTATGGAAGTAGCGTCAATGTGACCGCAGTGTTCAAGAACGATACGCTGCTGCATCTTATAGAATGGTATTTCTGACTGTTGGCGATATATTTCACCGTTTTTCTTGTAGCACAGTCTTTCAACGCACTCGCCATTGCAGATAGTCTTGTCAACTATCTCGTCAACATCGTCAAGCTTTACCTTAGTGTAAAGCCAGCCCTCCGGCTCTATTCTAACAAGTGGACCCATTTCACAGAAGCCGTGACAGCCACTTCTTTTTACGCCGATAGCGCCATCGTGGATATCATCATCATGTGGCTCGTCAGCAAGTGCCACCACGCACTCCAATCCCTTTGCGGAGATAGTTTCTATAAGTTTCTGGTATATGTTCAGCGAACCGCCTGCAACACAGCCTGTACCTGCGCAAACAAGCACTTTTCTAGCCTGCTTGTCAACAAGCTTACCATACTGTTCACGAGCGTTTTCAAGATCGTATTTCGTTTTCAGCAGCATATTATTCAGCCTCCTTTTCTCTCAGTTCCTTAAGCAGAGCCGCAGCCTTGTCAGGATTCATCTCAGGGTGAACAACGTCGTTCACAGTGAGAACAGGGGCAAGTCCACAAGCACCAAGACATGAAACAGTTTCCACTGTGAACATCAGATCGTCAGTGGTGGTTTTCTTCTCGCTAAGACCAAGCTCTCCTCTGAGATATTCGAGAATAGGTATAGATTTTCTTACATGACAGGCAGTGCCGTCACAACATTTGATAACGTATTTGCCCTTTGGCTCGAGAGAAAAATTCTCATAAAAGGTCGCAACGCTGTATATTCTTGCTTCGCCTGTGCCAAGCTTTTTTGCAAGATATGGGAATATTTCCTTTGGAAGATAGTGATATATCTCCTGAATATCCTGCAATATGGCTATGACCGCTGTTTTTTCATGATTTTCAAGAATTTTGTCGATCGGTGAATAATCAAATTCTTTTGTCATAAAATTTCCTCCATATAATTAAAGTTAAATTTGATTACAAAGTCAATAATCAAGACATACTGTCAACTATAATTATATACTATATGACACAAAATGAATAATGTTTTTATTTACATGGGCTATATATAATTAGAATAAGCATTGACTAACTTGTAGAAATACACATAAACGAAAACGTTTATATAGTTATAATGCATAAAAAATCGAGCCATTTCTCAATGACTCGACCTGCTGATATTATTTGATAAACTGAATTAACTATAAAAAATCATAGTCGTTTGTTTCATTAGATATACCTAACATTTCGTGTACTATGTTAAGCCTTGCGAATACTTATCTCTCCTGAGGAAATATATTCTTCTCTGCCGTCCTCATATCTGACGTGCAGACGGCAGTCCTCATCAGCCCCAAGCATTGTGGCAGGAGTTTTTTCGCTTCCTCTTATGACGTTTATCTTCTCGCCTACCCACAGCAAGCGTTTTCTGTATTCCGGGTAAAAGCTGTTTTCTTCAAAGCTGTCATAAAGACACATGAAATTGTTTATTATCTCTGCGGCTATCCTGTTTCGCATATCGCTTTTTTTTTCGTGGAATATCGGTCCTGCGATATCTCTTATTGCCTCAGGAAAACCGCCTTCCGGCTCGTAGGTGTTCACACCGATACCAAGCACAGCGTAGTCAAGTCCGCCGCTTTCCATGCTGAAAGAAGCCTCCGTGAGTATTCCGCATATCTTTCTGCCGTTTATGTAAATGTCGTTCACCCATTTTATGTCAGGCTTCTGATCGCTGACCTTTTCCACAGCAAGAGCAACAGATACTGCAGCAGCAGTGGTTATCTTAACAGCGTCAGCCGCAGCCATGTCAGGACGGAGAAGAATGCTCATGTAAAGTCCCGAATCAGATGGCGAGAAGAAAGAACGTCCAAGCCTTCCACGCCCCTGGGTCTGCATACCTGCAATGACTATCCTGCCCTCGGGCGCACCCTGATTTGCATAGTCTTTGAGTACCAGATTAGTGGAGCTTACTTCCTTGTATACCTCTATTTCAAGTCCCTGACGGTCAGGGTCAAGATATTTTTTTATGCCTTCAAGGGAAAGTATATCGGTGTTTTCATCAAGGGAATAGCCCTTGTTCGTCACCGCAGAGATAGGGTAGCCGTTTTCCTGCAAAGCTTTCACAGCTTTCCAAACAGCCCCTCGGGTGCAGCCCAGCGTGTCAGCAAGCTGTTCGCCTGAAAGATATTTGCCCTTGTTATCGTCGAGAAGTTCCAGCACTTTGTCTTTTATTGCCATAAAAATGCCTCCTTAATGAGATAATTATAGCACAAAAGGTCAAAGTGTTCAACCCTCACCATAAAAAATCCCTAGCCTACTCCACATTAAGAAACCATTAAGAAAAAATTGTGCAAAATGACGGATAATAATATTTGCATTTTGCACAGCTATGTTGTATAATATAATAGTATATGTATGAATTGAAACAGAAAAGGACGATGACAATGTTTTATAACCTTTTGGCTAAGACTAATAATACTACATTGGTGCTGCTTGTGCCAATGCTGTGCAGTTTTCTTATTGCTTTTTTCAGCCTGAAATTCTTCAAACGCATTTTGCCTAAAGACCAGGGCAGAGCGTTTGCTGTGAACGGTGCACTTTCTGAGGGCAAGCCTCGTGGCGCAGGAATTATCTTCGTGACTTCCTTTACACTTTGCACAGCACTTTTTTATCCTCTCGATATCGAGAACATAATCTATCTCGTGCTTGTGTATGCTGCCATGCTCAGCGGATATTTTGACGATGCTGCTGAAACTCCTTGGGGCAACCTGAAAAAGGGTCTTATCGACCTTGTTATATCTCTTGGCATTGCGTTTACATACTATTTTTATAACGGCTCTCAGGTGAAGCTCTATATCACAAATTCCACTTTCACTATCCCTGCACCGCTGTTCATCATCCTTGCAGGCGTCCTCGTTTGGACGGCTATAAACGTTACAAACTGTACAGACGGCGTTGACGGGCTGTGCGGTTCATTGGTCATGACAGTTCTTCTGCCACTTGCATTTATGGTGACAAAGAGTGGTGCGGCTGATATGCTCCTTCCTATGATAATGTTCGTGACGCTAGCGGCTTATCTGTGGTTCAACTGCTCGCCTAGCCAGATGCTCATGGGTGATGCAGGTTCGAGAGCGCTGGGCGTTTTCCTTGCAGTGATGTTTTTGAAAACTGCCGCACCGTTCGCATTTATCCCTATGGCTATAGTTATCATACTTGACGGCGGACTTGGACTTCTCAAGCTTTCTTTCAGACGTTTCCTGAAAATAAAGAATTTTATGGAGGGCATAAGAACTCCTCTTCACGACCATGCAAGAAAGAACAAGGGCTGGTCTGATACTCAGGTAGTAATAAGATTTACAATTTTGCAGATAATAGTAAATCTGTGCTTTATGGCATTCGTGCTGTAAAAAATATGTGTGGGACAAAAACGGTCTGACCTTTTAATGGACAGGCTGAAAATTCGGAGATGATGAAAATAAAAAAGAACCTGAAATATGTTCTTAATATATTCTTTATTGTGGTCATAGGCTGGCTGACAGTCAGACTGCTTTTCAGAGGAGAAGAATTTTCCGACATAGTGGCGGATCTTCATCTTGCAAAGAAAAGCTGGCTTGCAGTGGGTGCTGTGTGCGTGTTCTGCTATGTGGCAGGGGAGTCGGTCATAATAAAGTATATGCTGAGGCTTTTTGAAGTAAAAACTCCTTTCAGGCGTTGTTTGAAATACTCGTTTATAGGCTTTTTCTTTAGCTGTATAACGCCGTCTGCTTCCGGCGGACAGCCTGCGCAGATGTATTACATGAAGAAAGACGGCATAAAGATAGGCTTTTCCACCTTGATAATGCTTATCATCACCATAGCTTTCAAGGCTGTGCAGGTGCTTCTTGCAGTGGCGTTCCTGCTTTTCAACTTTGGCTTTATAAAGCTTCATGTGGGACGGCTTTGGTGGCTTCTGCTTATCGGCTTTATATTGAATATCGCCTATATCGCAGGGCTTGTGTTTATTTTCTATAAGCCTTTGTGGGCGAGAAAAATGGGCATAAAGCTTATAAATCTTCTGACACGCATAAGGATACTCAAAGAAAAGAACAACGAAAAATACATAAACAAAATAAAGCGTATCTGTGACAATTACATGATCGGTTCGGAATATATAAAGAGCAATGTGCATACTGTGATAAATATTTTTCTTATCACACTGGTGCAGAGACTGTTCCTGCTGGCTGTCACATGGATAGTGTATAAGTCCTACGGCCTTAGCGGAACAGGTTTTTGGAATATTATCGCACTTCAGACTATGATAGGCGTTGCAGTTGAAATGCTGCCATTGCCTGGTGCGGCAGGCGTAACAGAGGGCTGCTTCACATATATGTTCATGAGCATTTTCACCGCAGAGCTTGTAAAGCCTGCAATGCTACTGAGCCGTGGACTCAGCTTCTATTTACTGCTGATAATGAGCGCATTGGTAACATTCGTGGCTCACTTTATCGTTATGAGGAATGATAAGAAGAATGGTCTTGAGGGATCGCAGGAAGTTAAAAAAGAAGTCGAAAAAGAATGAGAGGAAAAGAAAAAATGATCGGTTTTTATAATTATTCGGTAATACTCACATACATAGGACTTGTTTCGTCAGTGTTCGGGATCACTCAGGTCTTTGAAAATCATATGTCCATAGCCTTTCTCTGCCTGCTTCTTTCGGGTATCTGCGACCTTTTTGACGGCAAGATAGCAAGAAGCATGAAAAACAGAACAGAGCATGAAAAGGTGTTCGGCATACAGATCGACTCACTGTGCGACCTTGTTTGCTTCGGTGTTTTCCCTGCTGTCATAGGCTATCACTACAACTCAGTTTATCCGCTTCGTCTTATCGCAAGCATTATGATAGTTCTGGGCGCTGTTATCAGACTTGGCTACTTCAACGTTATGGAGGAAGAGCGTCAGAGAAACACAACAGAGAACAGAAAAGAATATAAGGGTCTGCCTGTTACAACAGTTGCTATGATACTTCCTCTGCTGTTCATGGGTCAGCACAATATACCGAGAAATATTTTTCCATTTGTTTTCCATAGCTTTATGATACTTATTTCAATACTCTTTGTATTGAAAATAAATGTCAAGAAGCTTTCCATGAAAGGCGTGCTGATACTCTTTACTATAGGTGCGATAATCCTTCTCGGCTATCTTAAAATGCAGCATATAATCTAAGATAAAAGTTACCTGAATGGGAAATGTTTTTGCCGGACAGGTGTGTGAAAAACAGGACGTCGGGTGTGTCGTCCCTACAATAATGTAAATAAAAGGAGAGAAACAGATGAAATATCGTGACAGACAGGGCAGAGAATACGAACAGACCACATCTCAGGATAGCTTTCTTGCGGCTGCCTACAGCTCGGCAATGGGCAGGGCGCTTATGAAATTTCTCGGCTGTCCGATATTTTCAAAGTGTGCAAGAGTGATACTTGACAGCAAGTTCTCAGTGCCTTTTATTTTCGGCTTTGCAGAAAAAAACGGAATAGATATGTTTGACTATGAGGAAAGGATGTATCGCTCATTCAATGACTTTTTCACAAGAAAAATAAAGCCTGGCAGACGTTTTATCACTAAGGACAAGAATCTGCTGGTGTCACCTTCAGACGGAAAGGTCACAGCTTATAAGATAACACAGTCTGATACCTTTATTATAAAGAACGCAGTGTATAATACCGCCTCGCTTCTCAGGGACAGCAAGCTTGCAAAGCGTTATGAGGGTGGCTATGCAGTTATCATCAGACTTTCAGTGGACGATTATCACCGCTATTGCTATTGTGCAGACGGTGTAAAGAGCCACAACAGAAAGATAAATGGAATCCTTCACACTGTGAACCCTGTGGTGAACAATTATCTGCCTGTTTTCAAGGAAAATTCCAGAGAATATTGCATGATAAGAACGGAGCAGTTCGGAGATATTATTCAAATGGAAGTCGGTGCTCTTATGGTGGGCAGGATAACTAATCTGCACACTGAGGGCGGCGTAAAGGTCACAAAGGGCGAAGAAAAGGGATATTTCGAGTTTGGCGGCTCAACTATCCTACTGCTTCTTGAAAAGGACAAGGTAAAGCTTTGCGATGACCTGCTTAAAAATACGAGGGAAGGCTTTGAAACTAAGCTTCTTCAAGGCTCGGTGCTTGGCGAAAGTCTGAAGTAAAAATATCTAAGACGTAAAAATATAGGCAAGGGGCATGGTTGATGTACAGATTGAATTATGAACAGTTCGACAGAGATAATCAATATATAGGAAACGATCTGGGTGCGGTCATGAAAGAGGGCAAAACTGTGTTCAAAACATGGTCGCCGCTTGCAACGGGAGTTTATCTTAATCTGTATCTTGACGGCGAGGGCAAAAGCCGTCTTGAAAGCCTGCCTATGGAAAGGCTTGACCACGGTGTTTGGTATGTGGAGATACTCCGTGACCTTGACGGTGTTTTTTATACCTATACATTTGAGTTTGACCACAAAACAAGGCATGAAACTATAGATATCTATGCAAAAGCCTGCGGAGTCAACGGAAACGTTGGTGCGGTGGTGGATTTCAAGACCACCGACCCTGAGGGCTGGGACAAGGTCAAGAAGCCTAAGTGCAGAAATGCCTGCGATGCAGTGGTGTATGAGTGCCACGTCAGGGATTTTTCTGCGGACAGTTCATCAGGCGTTGCTCCTGAGCATAGAGGTAAGTATGTGGCTTTTGCCGATAAGGGTACGAAATATCAGGGTGTGAATACTTGTATCGAGCATCTCAAAGAGCTTGGCATAACCCATGTTCACCTGCTTCCTGTGGAAGATTATGCCACTGTGGACGAGAGCAAGCCCTGGCTCAATCAATATAACTGGGGTTATGACCCTAAGAACTTCAACTGCCTTGAGGGGTCATATTCCACAGACCCTTATGACCCTAAGTGCAGGATAAGAGAGTTCAAACAGCTTGTTATGGCACTTCATGAGAACGGCATTGGCGTTGTTATGGACGTGGTATACAATCACACTTACTATACTGAGGAGTCAGCTTTTGAGCGTTCTTTTCCATATTATTATCATAGGATAAGAAATGACGGCTCATTTTCAAACGGTTCGGGCTGTGGAAACGAAACGGCTTCAAACCATATGATGATGAGAAAATTCATGATAGATTCTCTCAGATTTTGGGCAACGGAATATAAGATAGACGGCTTCCGCTTTGACCTTATGGCACTTCACGATATTGAAACTGTGAACATCATAAGGGACGAGCTTAACAAGATAGATCCTCAGATACTAATGTATGGCGAGGGCTGGACGGGAGGAGAGTCACCGCTCCCTGCTGACAGGCTTGCATATAAATGGAATTCATATCAGTTTGGAAGAGTTGGACTTTTCAACGATAACATCAGAGATTCCATTAAGGGCGGTACTTTCAATCCATATGACAAGGGCTTTGTCAGCGGAAACAGAAATGCGGCTTCTACTCTAAGGCGTGGTATAGCTGGCTCTGTGCCACACTATCAGATAAATGACGCAAAAGAAGCTTGCTGGGCTTTTGAACCTACTCAGGCGGTGAATTACTGTGAGGCTCATGACAACAATACTTTGTGGGACAAGCTTTGTATATCGGCAAAGAATGACAGTGAGGACGTAAGGATAAAAATGGACAAGCTTGCGGCGGCTATAGTGATACTTTCACAGGGCATGCCGTTCATACAGCTTGGTCAGGATTTTCTTAGGTCAAAGCCGAGGATACTCAAAGAGGGCGAGGAGCCTAATGATGTGAATATCTATTCCCATGACAGCTACAATGCGCCTGACTACACTAACTCCATAAAGTGGAACAGGAAGCTTGAATATAAAGAGGTCTTTGAGTATTACAAGGCTCTTATAAGGCTTAGAAAGGGAAGTCCGCTTTTCCGAATGAACACTAAAGAGGACGTGAACGCACATCTTCATTTTATGCACAATGACGATTGGAACTGCGTAAGCTGGAAGCTTGAAAAAGACGGAGAATGCTATGTTATCGCACTTAATCCTTATTACGAGAACAGGGGCTTCGGTCTGCCTGAGGGAAGCTTTTATCTCAGGCTTGACGAAAACGGTAAGATGAACAAACAGCCCGTCTCAGGCAGTTTCGTCTGTCCACCGCTGTCGGCTGTGGTTTATAAGAGGATAAAGAATATCTAACAGCCCTGTTAATAAAATGACGGATAAATATTAATAATAAATTAATGTATATATCTTGCAGATAGAGTATAATTAAATTATTGGATCGAGAAATATTAAGGCAAAAGACACAAAAAAATTAAACAACGGAGGAAATCATAGTATGAAGAAGTTTTTTGCAGGCTTCTGTGCTGCGGCAATTGCAGCAGGCTGCATGGGAATGACAGTCATGGCAGACACGGAAGCAACGGACAAGCTCACCTCTTATGAGGCAACAAGCGACAATGTTAAGCTTATCGGTCGTACTTACAGAAAGGGCGACACAACGATACTTGGCTATTCTGCAAGCGGTATCGAGTTCAAATGCACAGGCACAAAGGCTGTTTTCAATGTAAACGGCAGCGTAGGTGAGGCAAGAATTGGCGTATTTGTAAACGGCAAGCTTGTTAAGCAGGGCTACATAAAAAATAAGAAGACAAACGCAGTTGAGGTAGAGCTTCCTGAGGGCGAAAGCACAGTTAAGCTCATAAAGCTTTCAGAAGCTGCACAGAGCGTTATCGCAATTGACAGCTTTGAGGTAGACGGCAAGCCACAGCCAACAGAGGCAGCAAAGCATTCTATCGAGTTTATTGGTGACTCTATCACTTGTGGATACGGCGTTGACGATCCACTTGGAAAGTCATTTTCTATCTACAACGAGAACGCCGCAAAGACATATGCTTACAAGGCAGCACAGAATTTTGGCGCTGACTACAGCTTTGTATCAGTAAGCGGAGCAGGTGTGATCTCTGGTTATTCAGGCAACGGCAAGATAAATGACGCACTGCTTGTGCCAAATTTCTATGATAAGTTCTGCTTTACATGGAGCTGGTTCGACGGTGAACAGACAGCTAATTATGATTGGGATTTCTCACAGTATCAGCCTGAGCTTATCGTTGTAAATCTTGGTACAAACGATAACTCATACACAAAGGGCGACGCTGATAAGTGTGCTGAGTTTGAAAAGGGCTATGTAAATTTCCTCAAGGAGATAAGAGCTAAGAATCCAAATTCTGAGATACTTTGTACACTCGGTATTATGGGACAGGAGCTTTATCCTTCTATTACAGATGCAGTTGACACTTATAAGACTGAAACAGGCGACAGCAAGGTATCAGTTTTCCAGTTCAGCGTTCAGGACAGCGAAAACAATGGTTATGCAGTTGACTATCACCCATCAGCTGTTTCACAGAAGACAGCAGCTTATGAGCTTACAAATGCTATTGAAGGTATTTACGGCTGGGAGAGAGTTGAGTTGGTTAACGACGGCGTTGACGAAATGACAAAGGACGACGACGTTGAGTTCAATAACGTTGTTGAGGAGTCGTCAAGTGAGGAGAGCAGCGAGAGCAAAGCAGAGGAGTCATCTTCCGAGGCTTCTTCTGAAGCAACAAATGACAGCAGCGCAGCGGCTTCATCATCAAAGACAACGACAAATCCTAACAGCACCACAAACCCTAATACAGATGCAGCAATGGGCATAAGTATAGGTCTGGCAGCACTTGCAGGTGCAGCTATGGTGGTTTCTAAGAGAAAGTAATAAAGTAGATATTTACACCGCACAGAGGTAAGACTTTGTGCGGTGTTTTTTATATGGTCGGTCGTAACATTTCAGGGTGGCTTTGCCGACAAAATGTACGCTTTAACGTAAAAAAAACTCCCCCATGCAGAAACCCTCTGCATGGGGGAGTTTTCATAAACGATAAAAATTACTTCTTAGTAGTCACACTCTTTGAAGCCGACCAAGCGCCGTAGTATTTCGTACCCTTTACAGTTGTGTAAGAACGAACACGAACATAGTATTTCTTTTTGCCTGAAAGCTTTGAAACAGTGGTCTTGTCGGTCTTGTTGTTTGTTATGGTAACTTTCTTTGCACTTGTGAACTTTGAGTTGGTAGCATACTGAATTTCATATCCGGTAGCCGAGCCTTTCTGCGCCCAATCCACAAAGAATGCCTTGCTCTTTGCCGTGAGCTTCTGTATCTCCTGCTTGGCAGGATTTATCTTGAACGTCTTTGTGATAGTGCCTGTGTAAGAGCCTTTTCCTGCGATTTTTACTGTGGCAGTGCCTATTTTTTTGCTGCTTGAGTACGAAACTGTGTAGTCAGTGCCTTTTTTCAGCGTTTTGCCATTGTATTTAACAGTAATGCTCTGAGTGATGTTCTTGCCAGTGAAAGCCTTTGTGGAAATGCCCGAAACTGTGGCTTTCTTGAAGTTGTTTTTGATACTGTAGGTCTTAGAAACTGAGCCAGTGTAATTGCCCTTGCCTGTGATAGTGACCTTTGCTGTTCCGACCTTGATGTTGTTTGAATAGGAAACTGTGTAATCTGTACCATTCTTCAAAGTTTTGCCGTTTAGCTTGACCGTTACACCAGGCTTCTTTGCCTTGCCGTCATATGCGTAGGTCGAAGTGGAAAGTGTCACGCTTGCCTTTGAAATGCTAATTCTTGAAAGTGCAGGAATTTCAGCCGTTTCAAGGACTTTTTTGCAGATCGTACATTCTCTGTGCTTTGAGCCTTTAACTCCGATAGAAGCCGCTTTGTCGACTATCCAACCGCTTGACTTGTGACCTGTGGCAGTTATCGTTGTCTGTGCCTTGATAACAGCACCGCAAACTGAGCAATGTGAGCCGTCTGTTTTGCCTGCGGTGGTGCAAGTAGCAGGGTAGCCCTTGTCGGTAACTGCGGTGTGACCCTTTGCAGGAAGCTTTTCTGTAACTGTCGCATTGCACTTTGTGCAAGTCTTTATAGCAGCACCCTCTGATGTGCAGGTCGGCTGTTTTGTTACAACAGAATTTCCGAAGCTGTGACCTGTTGCTTTTGTTGTGTTGTCCTTGTATGAAGTACCGCAAACAGAACACTTGTGGAGAGTGTAGCCGTCAGTAGTGCAAGTAGGTGCAACAACTGTGGTTGTGTAGCTGTGGGAAAGCTTTGCAATTGTTTCTGTTACTGTTGCTCCGCACTGTGTACAAGTTTTTGTTTTTGTACCCTCTGATGTGCAGGTCGGCTGTTTTGTGACAACAGCACTGCCATATGTGTGGCTCGTGCATCCGCAGGTGAATTTGTATGTCTTTGCTACAGACGGATTGTATGTAGGATAAATTTTTACAGTGAGTGAACCGCCGTTTTTGAATGTGATACGTCTGATATCATTAGCATAGTTTTCAAGCTTATTTACACTTACCATACTGCGATCAGAAAATTCAACTGTGTAGTCTGTATCGTCATAAAGCCAGAAATCAATGCTGTCGCCCACACTGAACTGAGTTTTGCTCAATACGCTTGAAAAGGACGTATTCGAAAGGTCTGTGCGCCAATAAACAGTGGTAGAGGTCGGAACTGTGAACTTATTCACATAGCCGCAAGACTTGCAGGTCTGTGTTACAGTGCCGTCAGTTTTTGATGCGTACTTTGTTTCATAGTCATGACCTGTCTTGACGTCAACTGTCTTTATATCGTCAAGATTTGAAAGGTTCAGGGAGTTGAAGGTCACGTTATTTTTATCGTAAACATACCAAACTGCTCTGCCGTTTTTGATAACAGGCTGGCAATCTGAAAGGCTTCCCTCAAAGGTGTGTATACTACCGTTTACTGTGCCGTCAGCGTTTAGCTTCACACAGCTTACCTTTGTATCTCTGGCCCACAACAGCAAAAAGCTGTTATCATTTATCTTCACAAGCTGTGGAGCAGAAGCCGAGTCTGTACCCTCTGCATAAGAAGTTATCTTATTGAGCTTGTTTGTGGAAAGGTCCTTTGAAACAGCGGAAACATAGACGTTTCGTGTTTTTGACGTATTGATATAGTCAAGGTCAACTGTACTCTGTGCCACGATATAGCTTGATGATGACACATCAAAGCCGCCTATAGCCGCACCTGTATAGTTATAGTGACCGGCGGTATATTCAGGGTATGTTACAACGTCGATATTGCTGACCTGTTCAAAATAGCTTGGGAAGAATTTGCCTGTAGTAAAATCAGAATTATACTTCACCAGAACGGCAGAACGTGGATGAGCGTCACCATGGTCGAGGGCGACTATATGGTTGCCGTCAGTTTTTATAAACTGATTGAAGGAGTGGCTAACATAGCCATAATCAACGTTCATGATGCCGGTATACGAATCAGTGATAGTCATTGAAGGCATATCCACTTCAATGGTAACGTTAGACTGATGATTATTGCCGTCGCTTGACTTATACATCTCGTGGCAAGTTCTGACAAGCAGATGGTCACCGCTGTGGGTCATTCTTGCCGAGCCTGCATCGAATGGAACTGTAGTGTTAGCTCCATACAGACCGCAGGACTTTATTTTGTTCCAATTCTTGTCATACTTCGTTATACGGAAAACCTCGAGGGAGTCGTTTTGTTTCGGATTTTCCTGACCGCTAAGGACATAATAATTATTGCCGGAGTCATAGAAAGCACCAAAGATAGGCAGCTCGTTGTCGATAAGCTTAGTGCTGAGCGGTTCAAAATCAGAGCTGTAATATTCCACAAGGAGCTTGCCCTCGATAGCGCCTGACTGGACACGCATATAATTGCCGTTGTCGCACACTGTCAGGTAAGATTTCACTGTGTCAGACCATTGCACATAGTCCTGAGCATTCACATTAGAGCCTGAATACGCAACACATTGCGCCACGGCAAAGGCACTGAACGATCCAGCAGACACAGCAGTAGAAACAGCCATTGCGACAGACAGGACAATGCTCAACATTCTTTTCTTCATATTCATCAATTTCATCACCTCATACAAAAACTTTTAAACGAGAACACCTTTATATATATAATATCACAACGCAAGGCGTATGTCAATGAAAATAAGTTACAATGAGAATGATTTCAATAAATTCGTCATACACCAAAGGTCAACGCAGTAAAAAAAGCAAAGAGGATACAAAACAGAAAAAAACGCCTTGACAAGGTTTGATGGGTGTGATATAATATTACAGTGGTATTTCGAGGTGTGGCTCAGTTTGGTAGAGCGCTGCGTTCGGGACGCAGAGGCCGTGGGTTCAAGTCCCGTCACCTTGACCAGTCACTCGCCGTGACGGGCATTGTCCGTCATGGCTTTTTTTATTATCAGAACTTAACGCCGCAGGGGGAGTTTTTGTATTACCTAAAAAAGTAGGGTTATGCTTTGAGAAACCGAAAAGCGTAACTCTTTTTTTGTATGTTCCACATAGCAAAAGTGCCTTATGACTAGCATTAAGGCACTTTATCGATTCAATCTTTCCCCAACCTCTCCGAAATCTCCAACACAAGCTTCTGATCCTTCTCAGAAAGCCTCGATACGCTGTCCACGATCTTCTGTGTGAGTGCAGGATTTTTGCTGCCATCATCGAAAAACTGCTGATGATAAAGATATAGATCAGATAAAACGAACCATGCTTGAACGTGTCGAAAGTATCGAGCCTAGAATAAGAGATTATGCAGAAGAATGGCATATCAACATATTCAGACAAAAAGATCTCCGTTGGAGATATAAGAAAAACTCAGCTTATCACTACACATGGTGTTGGCGCTATAGTTGACTTTAAGAACGATACTGTTGTTATCGCTTCTACAGACGATTGGGACTATTCCCCTAATGACGCTGATGAGTTAGAAAATCGAAAAATATTCAATTTTTTAAGGAGCTTCATCAGCTTTTTGGCTTCTTCTTTTGTGATATGAGTTGTTACATCTTTAGATATCTCGCCGTCTTTATCCAACAGCTTTATGCTGCTAAGCGTTTGTAGATATCCGCACCACATTGCATACAGCGCTCTGATTATCACTTGTCCTATTTCTTCTTTCCAAAAAAACAGATCAAACAGAATATCCACTACGTCTTTTACAAGAATGAATATCACCGCCGCCACCTGTCCCCCAAGAGAGCGGCGGTATCTACACCACACTACTTTTCAGTAAGATATTCATTTCTGTCAAACAACTGCTCAATTGAAAGATTTTTAAACCTCGGAATGTTGTATCCAAACGGCGAGTTGAGAGCCTTTACAAAGTCTTTCGTATAGCCGTGATTTTTTAAAAGATCGTCCTCATACTTTATTTTATCTTCTTGCTTTGTGTCATTTTCCCTTTTCGTGATACAGCGCTGCATAACATAATGATAAATGGAGAAGTAAGAATCCACTGTACGAATATCTCCTATGTATTCTTTCAGTTCACGAACTACAGTAAGATGAGCAATACAGTTGCGGTATTTTCTTGTCATGCTGCTGTCTGCATTATTGATATCAACTTCAACGCACTTGCGCAGCCGCTCGTTCTTTTTCAAGAACAAATTCGGCGACTTATCACAAAGTTCACAAAGCGTCTGTGAAAGTATCCTGTAGTCATTTTTCAAGTTCTTTGAAGCCAACTCAGGAATTATTTCCTTATACAGCCCAAAATCACGTTCAAGGCAGTGTATCGCAATAACATACCTTGCATTGACATTCACAAGATTTTTCACCAGCAGATACATGACCGTAAGATAAAGCCCGATAACAGCCTTTGCCCTCTCCTTAGCCACGTTTTCTCTGCCCTTTGCCTGCTGTTTCACATTTTTGAAATCATCAAATCTGATGTTCTTTATCATTCTCGCAAGCTCACTGCGCTTTGCTTCCAAAGAGCTGTTCATGTCAGGAAATTCCACACAACTCTTGTAATAACGTTCTATCTGCGTGTCAGGGATACCCCCAAGAACAAACATGACAACTTTCTCATTCTTAGCCACTTCTCTTATCTTCTGAGCGTTCGCATACTTGATAAGGTATACAAACCGAGAGGACTCGATAACATTGTTTGTTATGAAATTTCTCAGACCATGTATGCCCTTGCCTTTTTCTTTAAGTTTTAAGATCTCGCTTATCCTATCGTCCGTGATATTGTCGTCTATACCGAGTATAGTCAGTGCGTCACGGAACATCGTAAGCTTCGCTGAAGCCGCAGGCTTTCTCATGGAAGCAATGTTCTTTACGATAAAAAGCTCGTTGGTTATCCTTTGACTGTCATTGAACAGCTTGTAGCCCGCCGTAAGCTCACACTCAACATCAACAGCAGAGCTTTTCATTATCTTCAAAAACTCCTTGATGTTATCAAACTTGCTGATAAGCGTTGTAAGAAGATCGTTTATCTCCTTGCCGTCAAGAAAATATGTGAGCATATATATCATTTGGGAGAAATACAAAAGGTCAGACGCATTCTTCTTTTCGCTGTCAAGAATTTTCTCATCAAAATCCATGTCAGCCTTGCCAAGCTCCTTGATAACGTCACCGTTCATGTGGTCGGCGATATTTTCAAAATCATTCCTGAATTTGCCCCAAAGCTTTTCCGCTTCATCAGCATATATCCCCTCTTTTTCATCATCGGTCATTGAAAAACGCAGTTTGCGCACAAGAGCTTCGCCTGCGACAACGTCATTTCTGTAGTAGTTGCAGAAAAGCAGGAAATCCATAAGCTTGTACATCTTTGAGCGCACAGAGTCATATTGCTTGTCCTTAAATCTGAAGCCGTATTCGTCCAGCATTTTCTCACGAAGCTTTTTGATAGAAAAACCGAGATTTTTCTGAGATTTAAGCACAATGAAATCGTAATAAAGGCGTATGATATCATCAGCCTCAAAGCCTTTCATCATATCAATAAGCAAGCTGATATTGACCTTGTTGCCCTGGATAAAGCCCTTATTTATAGAATCAAATCTCTCATCTACAAGATAGTCGAGGGTTTCTCTGTATTCGGAATCAATAATGTCAATAAAGCTGTAAAGGTCTTCATCAAGCTTACTTGACTTATCATGGAAAACACTCTGCCTTATCTGCCCCACAATTGCAAGCATATGATAAACACGCTTTTTGTAAGCTTGCGAAACTCTTGTATCCTTTGTCTTTGGCTCTTCAAGACCGAAATAGCCAAGACGCTTAGTTTTCAGCAGGTCATTGAACGTGCTAAAGCTTTTCTTGATATTACCCTTTACCTTATCGGAAAGATTGCTTTTGTCAGGGTGAGTAAAAACTTCATAAGTATTTCTTGCAGAAAGATACCCCATAAAATCATCATAACTTTCAGAATCCTTTATACCAAGCATATTGTTCAGCGCATAAACGATATTCGTTACATACACCGCAAGTATCTTTTCGATATCCAGAATGTTGTAAATAAGCTGGATATGTATATTATCATCAAAAGTTTTGCCGAAAAAGCGCTTTTCAAGCTCCGATTTAAGCCCCAGCATATCCCATCTTACAGGCGAGCTTTCACCGCTTCTGTGAGTAGGGTTTGAAGTATTTATCTCCACTCCGCTCCCAAAGCCATGCTTGCTTGAAAAAGTGATGTTTACCTCGTCTACATCACCAAGCTCGATATTGCTGTTGTCCTTTGAAGAAAGCTGAGTTTTGTTGTAGTTATTATTATCCACCTCATATTCAAGCACAGCAGAATTGCCCTTGCCGAAAGAGGTTATGTACATTTTATTTTTGCTGACAAGAATAGACTTCATTCCTGCCGCCTTTACGGAGGATTTTTTCTTCTCTGCCGCAGGTGCAATGACCTCTGCAGCAGGCATGGCAGCGATCGCAGGAGCAGCGTTATTATTTATCTCAGCCGCTTTGAGCTGTCTGGCTTTTTTCTGAGCCTCACGCAGCTCTCTAGGCTTCATTTTATTCTTTTTTGCCATAAATATTACTCCTTATATTAGTTATCCCTTAGCGCATTGAGCGTTAAGGGATTTTTTTATTTGTTGTTTTTAATGTTAGACTTTGCCAGCTAGTGCAAATTCGCACCAGTGTAGTAGGGATATGTGGGCTTGATTACGGAAGCGGAAGTTTTAGACTAGTGCAAATTCGCACCAGTATAGTAGTGTATTAGCCCTGATCTTAGGAGCCGCTAGTGTTTTAGACTAGTGCAAATTCGCACTAGTGTAGTAGAAATATGCTTTTGAGAAAAGCGGTTTGCAGTTTTAGACTAGTGCAAATTTGCACCAGTGTAGTAGGCACTTGCGATATGTGCATCATATGCCGCAGTTTTAGACTAGTGCAAATTCGCACTAGTGTAGTAGGTGTCATGGCGATACCTATAGTCATTCTGGGTTTTAGACTAGTGCAAATTCGCACTAGTGTAGTAGGTCAAAGTTGACAAAATAATCAATGATATTCTGTAATAAAACACCAAACTTATTTTATCGACGCTTTGCTTTAATGTGTATATTATACCATTTCCAGACACAAATGTCAATAGAAAGTGGCTATTTTATATAAAGCATTTTCATCACCTCCCGTCTGTTGTTATTTCATCTCAGTCCCCAAGCTCCTTGACAGCTGCGATAGCGCAGTCAAGTACAGCTACAATGATAGCCGTAAGGATCGTCTTTCCCATTTTTATCACCTCCTAGTCTATTGTGATCTCGTCACAGCTCTCAATTTCCTTAACAACTGCTATCGCACAGTTAAGTGCCGATAAAAGGATAGTTGTAAGTATCTTTTTTCTCATTTTTATCACCTCCCGTCTGTTGTTATTTCATCTCATTCCCCAATCTCCTTGACAGCTGCGATAGCGCAGTCAAGTACAGCTACAAGGATAGCCGTAAGGATCGTCTTTCCCATTTTTATCACCTCCTGTCCTTTGTTCTGTATACATTATACCACCTTATCATCGTCAACAAAAGTGTAATTTTCAAAAACTTTTTTGTCTATGTTTTTGCACATTTATCACGTTTTTACGGCATTTATATTACAATTCCAGCAAAATAATTTTCTATGATATTGACAAAAAGTACATTTGTGATATAATGAATACAAGAGGTGATAAAAATGCTCATGACCCCAAGCACATTTCTGCCCAAGCGTGAGGGCGGCGTACCATATATCGCAGAGGTGCAATCCATACCCCTCTCACCCTCTGCTTATTCCGTCATTATCAAGGACAAGTCCATATTTGAAACAAGCCTTTCCCCTAACGGCAGCGTATCAATGTCCTCATTTCTCACAAGTATATTTGATTCAGCATATATCGCATCATTAAAATACAAAAGTGACGATAACTATAAATATATTGGTATCCCACTTCTGAACGCATTCGTAAAATGGCAGATCGAGGAGATCGATGACGGCCTTGATGATAAAAGCAAGAAGATAATAAAAAGCTATCTTATCTCAAAGCTCTCTGCAAAATACAAAAAGACCAAGACCGAAAATGCAGTGCGAGTAAGGCTCAGCATATGCCGTGACCTTTACGATACACTGAGCAGTGATGACCTTTATTATGAAAACAAGGTGTACAGCTCGACCCTAAGAAGATTTCTGAAAGCCGTGTATGAGGACTATGCCCTGCTGTCAGATTGCGAACGTGAAAGGCTCCTTTTCGCTGACAATATCATAAAAATAAATGAAGTCATCAAACAAAACGGCAGCAGATATTACAGCTTCATTTACGCATATTCTAATATGTACAGCCGTGAAAAGCGCCGCATAAGGCTTATCCCCTACCGTATCGTCAGCGACGAATATAAGATGTATAATTATCTTGTCTGCCTGTCCGACGAAAAAAGCGAAGGCAAAGAGTTCAAAGCCGACAGCTATCGCATAAGCAGATTGAGCGGACTAAGCATTTCAGAAAAGCTCAGCCAAAAGGAATACTCCTCCGTCACCGAATACGAACGGCTGAAAGAGGGGCACGTCAAGTCCGTGAAGCACCTACTCAGCGACCCACGTTTTGGCAGTGATGAGAGCGATATCTCCAAAGTGTACCTCACCGAAAAAGGCGTTGAAATGTTCGGCAAAATACTCTATCAGCGCCCCATACTGAAAGGCAATGAAAAGCCCAAGCCCAACGCTGTCAACGAGTTCATCTCCCCGCCTATCCAAGTCAAATACTATTTCAATAAGTTCGGCAAAGACGGCGTTATCCTATCCCCAAGCGACTCGTTTGAAGAAATGAGAACGCTGTATGTCGAGGGGGCTGAGGCGTATAACCGAGAAGTTGAGAAGTGAGAATATAAATGAAAATTATAGCAAAAAAACACCCCCATGCAGAAATATACTCATGAAATCATAAATAGTCAGGCTCTGAGAAGAGTGAATATATGAGTTTATGTTTGTAAAATAAACCGACCCCATTCGCTAGACTTTTTGACCTAGCGAATAGGGTCGGTTCAAATATCAATATCATTAAGCAAAAAATCAAGACATAAAAGCAAGCGTAATATGCGGATCACTTTACTTTTCTGCCGTAAACCTTGCCCACTCATATTCCGCCGTCAGCGGAACTGTTCCGTCAAAAGCTTTCAGCCAGCTGTCAACGCCAATGCCGTTCCACGCATTCATCATTATTTTACCAGGCGTAACAGGCAGATTTTCCGTTGCCTTGTATGCTTCCTTTCCGTCAACATACCAAGTTATGCCGTCCTCTTTCCACTCAAATGCGTAAGTGTGAAAATCCTCAGAAGCGTCAAAGCCAAGATCATACATGTATTCGTGCTTGCCAACACCATTGGTGTAGTAATTGAACTGCACCTTTGTTGTGTCCTTGCCAAGGACTTCAACATCTATTTCGTCCCAAGGATTATCCTCCGACGGACCTGTGTATGTAAAGAACGATGATACAACGCCGTCATTCTTTATGGCTTTCATCGATACCTCATAAAGTCCATAGCCATAGTTCTCCTTTGAACGATACTCGCCGCCTCTGTACGCTTCGGAATCGCCCATACTGTCAATGGTAAGCTGCATTTTTCCGTCATTGAAAGTTACGTTATCTTCGCTCCACGAACAGTTGAACGGATCACCATTTGACCAGCCTGCTGAAATGGAAAAATCATTTGACGCACCCTTGCTGAAATCTGCCTCAACCGTGTATGGAGAATTGCTTTCCGTTTCCGCCTTGCTGCTGACATCTTGCAAAGAACTGCTGTCAGATGAAGCACCGCAGCCACCCATAGACATAACTATCATTGTGAGAATCGACATAGCCAAAACTTTTTTCATTTTTCATTACCTCCGAATAAATATCAGAATTTTATCTTCTATAAGTATTATAAATCAACAAATGTGATATTTATATCAGAAAAGTAATGCAAATATCAGATTATTAACATCAACTTATATTTTCGATCTGCTTGTACTATGCTTGTTCCAGTTTGCACGGAAAAACTGATCTCTATACTGTTTCGGTGTAAGTCCTGTCTGTTTCTTAAAGCAGGCAATAAAATGGCTGTGCGAGCTGAAAGCAAGATAATTGGCTATATCAAGCGGACTATATTCAGAATATCTCAGCATATTTTCAGCCGCTTGTATCCTTTTTGACATAATAAAATCAGATATCTTTACGCCAACTTCCTCTCTGAAAAGCTTTGAAAGATACTGAGGCGTTATTTTAAGTTCATCAGCTATCTGATTCACGGTCACGCCCTTGTAAATATTATCGAAAATGCAGTCAAAGCACATAAGGATATGCTTCGAGTAAACGTTCTGTGACGCAGCCTTTTTCATTTGCTTTGTATAATAAACGATGACTTCCTTGTGTACAGCCATAACGCCTTCTTCATTACGGCACTCATCACATTTATTAATGTATATATCGCTTATGGTATACGCAGTTTCCGGGTCAAGTCCACCCTCGATGCAAAACCTGCACAGCATAGCTATGGTTATGACAAGATGATACTTGACGTTTCTAAGGTCGTCTTTGCTGAGCCTGCCCTTTCCGTTTGTATCCAGCGGCGTATACAAACGTTTGACCGTTTCAAGATCGCCCGCCCGCACCGCAGAATAAAATTCCAGTTCCGTTTCATATGGTGAATGATGATAGTCATTTTCCTTTTGCATAAACTGCCGCTTAGACAATTCTCTGTTTATTTCCATAGCTTTCACCCCCTGCTTTTTAGCTTATTATATCATATTTACAGACACAAGTAAAGCTTCATATTTATAGAAAAAGGACGGCAAATCACCCTGCCGCCCTTCTTTCTGATAATTAGATATTATTTAGCCTCTTTCATTGAAGCCATAGCCTCGTCGATAAGATAATCTATAGCCTTTTCATTTTCCTGAACGACCTGTGACCAGCTCTTTGACTCCTGCGGATTCATTGTTCCTCTTATTGCAGTATCGCAAATAGAGTTAAGGTCGGCAGATACGCCCTGTTCAAAGTCAAATACAGGGTTCTGTGCAGACAGATCATAGATAGTTTCTCTCATTTCAAGCATCTCATCTGTCCAGCCGTAATCGTCCTTGTACTGATCAAGGGTTATCTGATGTGCAGCCTCGTCAAGCTCTGCATAACGGCAGCATTCAAGGAAAGCTGCCACGCCCTCAGGATTTTGAGCGTTTCTTACAATGCTAAAGCCGTGTACTCTTGAAGGGATATACTGTTTATCGCTATCAGCTGAGCAAGGAACAGGAACGAACATTACCTCTCCCTTTGATACATCGCCATAGTTTACAGTTGTTGACGGAGCATTCTCAAGTGCCCAAAGTCCGATAGGATAGAAAAGCGTCAGACCTGTTGCCATTCCGCTGCCCTCTGCGTCGCCTCTGAGTTTCCAGTTGTTCTCGTGCTTTGGATAAACAACATTGTTCTTCTGCAGCTCATACATCATATTCTGAGCCTTTGCTATCATAGGGTCAGAAATATTATTTACAAGCTTGCCGTCTGTGATACCGATGAGCGGCACACCTGAAGACTGCTGCAAAGCCTTTTCATAATACCAGCCGTCAAGTGCGTATTTATCGCTTTCAGCGTCAGTAAAATCAAGACACATTTCTGTGAATGTATCCCAGTTCCACTTGCCTTCTTTGAAAAGCTCAGCAGGATCGTCATATCCGTTATCTTCCATTGTCTGCTTGTTGTATACAAAAACATATGCAGGGTCTGTTCTGATAACGCTTACATAATGCTTGTCGCCAAGCATAAACTGATCTGTCGCACCCTTTATGTCTGTCCAAAGAGGCTTTGAAAGATCGATATAATCGTCGATAGGCTCTATCATTGACTTTATAGCGCCCTTAGGGAAAACGTCCATATCATCAGCGCCGATGAAATCAGGTGAATCATTTGACATTACAAGTGCCGCAAGATCGTCAAACTTAGTTTCCCAAGTGGTCTGCACCCAGTTTATCTTACCATTATACTTTGTCTTGAACAAAGCAAGGTCAGCGCCTATCTCCTTGTCCTCTGCCTCAGTAGGGTTGATATCCCAATGTGAAAACCACTTTATTTCGTTGCTCTTGAGATCTCTCACATCTTTCATATCATCAGCAAGTCTTTGAACTATCTGCTGCTGATCTTCCTTAAGCTTTTTGTCAACTACCTTGCTTGATGAATCACTTGAACTTCCGCAAGATGCAAATGCTGAAAGCGAGCAAACCGCAAGGGCAAATGTCAAAACTCTTTTTGCATTATTCATAGCCATACCTCCAAATATTACTTTCTTCTCTTTGCAACGATCACTGCTGTGCCTGCAAGAGCGATAACAGCAAGTGCTCCGCCAACAGCCGCACCTGTTTCTGCTGCCTTAGATGTATCGTCAGATGCTTTTGAAGATGTAGCCGCTGCTGCAGAAGTCTTGCCTGCATCTGCCTTAGATGAAGAAACATCTTTCTTTGACGTATCAGCCTTTGAGCTTGAAGTATCAGACTTTGAATCTGCCTTTGAAGCATCTGTTTTTGAATCTCCGCCCTCGGCAGATGCAACACCGAAATCAAGCGTCATTGAAAGTGTGCCGCCGTTGAAAGCGCCTTCCTTCTCCCAGCCTGCGACCTCAGGACGAGATTTCTTTGTTACCTCGCCTGTTTCATCATCGACCTCTTCAGTTGGCCTGATATGTATTCTTATTCCACCCTCCGGGTCCTCGTCCAATGAAGTGATAGAATTAATCGAATCAAAAACCGTTGTTGTGCCGTCCTCGGCAACGAACTTTGCGTCAGATATCTTAACGTCCACAGGATAAACGCCATCAGGAAGATTAGCCACCATAACGCCCATATCTCCAAGAGTTCCCTTGCCTGACATTGTCTTGTCGGTGATAACTTTGCTTATCTTATATTCAACAGTTATCTTGCCAAAATCATCAATGCCTACCCAGTCGCCCTGATTCCAGGTCCAGTCCTGACCCATATAAAAGCCCATTGCTCCGATAGAGTAATATGAGTCATTCATTTTTGAGTCCTCCTCTGACGGGTGAACAACATCGCCAAGCTTTGCTGCCGAAACAGAAACTGACATCATTGTTGCTGCGAGAACCGCTGCTGAAAGACCTGCTACAAATTTTTTGATCTTCATAACCTTTTCCTCCTATTTTTCAATAAAATTTTTCGCTAAAAGCAATTTATTTTGTTGTTTCTGTATATATTATAACTATGTAAACGTTTTGTTTATATCAAAAACGTAACATAAATATCATAAAAGTGTTTAATATCAAATTTATGAAAGATTATAAATATATGAAAACAGACCCACTTGATATTCAAGCAGATCTGTTTATTCGGAAGTTATTATAAGAAAGTGACTATGAATTATTATGTTTATATTATACTCTTTGTTTTAAAACTATTATATCAATATTTAATTATTTATATCAAATAATTATCGTAAATAGAATTTTATGAGCAAACATCAATTTATGAAACTAAGCATAAAAAAACAAGCTCGGCAAACGTGACCGAGCTTGTCCAAAAATGGAGTTATATTAAGAAATGATCTATTAAAGATACTTTACCAGTTCATCAAGAACGCTGTCAAGATGTCCATCAACAAAGCCATAGTCAACACCCTTGTATGACCAAGCCGCTCTTCCGATAGAACATTTCTCAAAGGCACTGCTTATATCCTTGTACCAGTTAAGAGTATTTTCAGCAGATGCAAGATTTATAACACCGTATTCGCCACAATACATAGGAACATTTCTTTCCTCTGCGACCCTTACAGCCTCAGCAAATCTTCCCATAAAATAATCAGGCGTAAACTTCTCTGTCTTGACCTCCTCGTATGTCTGCATATATTCAAGACCAAGACGCTTTATCTCAGTTCTGTATTTTGGGACGCTTCCCGGATAATCGATCCTGAAATCTCTTGGCATCTCATCTACCCAATAGGCAGCCTGATGAGTGAAAAGAAATGGGTCATAGCAATGGAAAGTATAAACTATATGCTCGTCATAAGGCTTATCAAGGTCTTTCATTGAATCAATAGAGTTGTTCCAGTAGCTGCCCACAATAATATTTATATCAGAGCTGTATTTTCTGATAAGCTTTATGGCATTTTCAACGATAGCATTCCATTTTGCACTGAATTTCGGGTCAGTTACCTCATTGAGAAGTTCAAAAGAGACCCTGTCAGAATATTTGCTGAAACGCTTTGCAAACTCTTCCCAAAGGTCATAGAATTTCTGCTGAAGCTCAGCGTTATCAAAGAACCCACTTTCAGCCTGAGACTTGTCAAAGAAAAAGCCCATTGTCTTATGGAGGTCAAGTATCATATTGATACCGTTATTTCCGCACCAATCGATACACTTCTGAACATAGTCGAAGCCGCTCTCTATAAAGCCGTTTTCGTCCTGAAAGATATTATAATCCACAGGCACTCTAACGTGGTCACAGCCCCAGCCCTTTATACGCTTGATGTCCTCCTCTGTAATAAAATTATCAAGATGTTCCTTACTGTAATCGCATTGTGACAGCCAGCCTCCGATATCGATGCCGTGCATATAGCCATTAAATCTTCTCATATTTTTAACCGTCCTTTCTGATATACGTTTTGCTTACAGCTATATTTTAGCACTATGCGATCGAAAATTATATCATAATTTTAATATTCGTGTAAAAATCGTAACGTTCTTATGACGTTTTAAATGTATTTCTCTAAACTATTGACATACATTACGTTGCACATATAAAAATGCCTTTCTCAGATTAGCGGATAGACTGTACATAAAATAATGCAAGACCGCCGCAGGTCACGAATTAATACGACCTGCGGCGGTGACTTCTTTTATAGTTATCTGTGATCTAATTACCTTGAAACATAGCTAACATACTATTTCATATCCAGCGGATAAACAGGTCTTCTTATCTTCTTAAATTCACCGATTTTTGTAACGTCAGGATTATTGACACCTATACTCTCTGCTGTAAAATATACATATTCCTTGTCGCTAAAATTTGCCTTGTATGAATGGCCGAAGCCTTTGAGAACGAGAACTGAATATTTGTTGCTGTCAATGTCAAGATGTCTAAAAATATTTATCATCTCCGTTGGAACTTTATTTTCAGTTACAACAATATCTGCTTGTTCCGTGCTAATAACAGCTATGCGACCATAATCAGTATATGTTTCCCCATAATCTGCAAATTCTTCACCATTAGCTTCGCACATTGGTATTGGTTTGCAAATGAGTTTAGTGACCACCGCCGTTATCGGTAAAGGTCGTCCGTGCTTATTATCAGTTTTTCCACCAAGAAGTCCCTTTATAACAGCACCCTCTCCTGCTGCAAAAGCCATTTCCGTGATCTCTCTATCACAGATAGTTGATACCCCTATTTTATTTATACCGCCCTCAATAAGTTTATCAAGAATATAAGTACCATCAGCAGGACCGCCGCCGAGCGGGTCATCACATTCATCGATAACGGCATATTTCTTTGAAGGTGCACTCTTTATTGTGCTTATTATTTTGTCAAGTGGATCAAGGTGCACAAAGAAACTATCTTTTTTGTCTATAAACATATTTGATATGTCATTACATATCGCCTGTGCATCGGATACATCTGTTGTCACCGTACAAATAATAGACGGACCTGCATTATATTTGTCAGAGCCATAAAAGCCTGCAAATGGTGATACATTGATAACGCCTGCCTGTTTTTCATATTCAAAAGCTTGGGCTATAAATGGCGTCATAGCACCACCATTTGTATCTGTATTGATCGCAGGCAAAAGGAGCGGTGGCTGAGCATATGCCGTTTTCATTACAAAGCCTTCTTCAAGCTGTCTATGATATATCTCCACACATTCCGATTCACGTTTCCTTATATCAACGTGAGGTTCTGTATTATAACCCAGAAGAAGGTCTGCATTCTTCACCATAAGAGGAGATACATTTGCGTGCAGGTCAAGTACAACATATATCGGCGTACCTTCTCCAACAAGTGCCTTGATTGAGCTGAGCAAGTCCCCCTCACAATCATCAAAGCCTTCAACTACTGCTGCACCATGGAGATTGAGAAACACAACATCAGGCTTAGTAAAAGCGATCCTTTCAAGCATTCTCTCTTTTATAGCGACATATACATCTTTTTCAATAAGTCCCGACGGCGTAGCAAACGCAGTTGGCAGAGGTAATACATCATCATTATACTTTGCCAATGTCCTCAAAAAGCCCGTTATCTCACGAGCGTCGTTGAAATACTCCGTAAACTCCTTAACATCATCAGTATCAATGTAATCACGAGCTTTAAAGCTGTCAAGGTCTGTGCGTATAGCACAGAATGTATTTGTTTCGTGAAAAAAGCCGCCTACCGCCGCTCTCATAAAAATCATCTCCAATAGTCATTATTAAGGGTTTAACATTACCTTATAAAAATTATATTAAACTATAAAAGAGATTTCAAGGTCATAACACCACAATTATCTCTGTGTTTTTTGCACAATTACTGATTATTGTGCACTCGCAACAACATTATTTGTAACTTGCACAACTTGATTAATCTTGTTTATTGTGATATACTTAGGTCATAGAAAGACAAAACAGAATATTTCAAAGAACAAAGACGTTATTTCCTTTTTAAAGGCAAATGGCGTCTTTTTTATTCAGGAGGTTGGATTACATGAAAAAAATCGAAATTATCACAAGAACGGAAAAGCTAGAGATTATCAAGAAGATCCTTGTCAATCACAATTGCCTTGGTCTCACCGTTTATTCAGTAATGGGTTGTGGACGTCAGAAAGGTCATATCAGCAAAGCTGAAAATGATGATGTTGCAACTAATCTTCTCCCTAAGATATATGTTATGACAGTTGTAAAAGACAGTGAGCTAAAGCTCATTATGAACGACATCTACAATGAGATTGGTACAGGAACACACGGCGATGGCAAGGTATTTGTATCTAACATCGAAGATGCCATGAGAATCCGTACAGGAGAATGTGGAGAAAATGCTTTGTAAGCAGTAAGAGAGGTAACTATGAAAGAGAAAAAAGTAATAGTGTCCTTAAAAGGCATATCAAAAACATATGACAATGATGTCAAGGTCGTCAAGAATATTGATCTGGATATTTATGAGGGCGAGTTTTTGACTATTCTTGGAGCTTCTGGCTGTGGCAAAACGACCACGCTGCGTATGATAGCTGGCTTTGAGGACGTTTCCTCCGGCGATATTTGTATCGACGGCAGCTCCGTGATAGGTGTTCCGCCTTATAAAAGGCAGGTAAATACGGCTTTTCAAAGTTATGCTTTGTTTCCTCATCTTAACGTTTATGACAACATTGCATATGGTCTGAAAGTAAAAAAAGTTTCCAAAGCAGAGATACACGAACGTGTTTCACATATGCTTTCTCTTATCAGGTTAGACGGATATGAAAAAAGGAAGCCTGCTCAGCTTTCAGGCGGACAAAAACAGCGTGTATCTATTGCAAGAGCACTCATCAATAATCCAAAGGTATTGTTGCTTGACGAACCATTGGGGGCTCTTGACCTTAATCTCAGAAAGCAGATGCAGCTGGAATTGAAAACAATGCAGAAAAAGCTTGGCATAACATTTATATACATCACTCACGATCAGGAAGAGGCTCTGACGATGAGTGACAGGATTGCTGTAATGCACAAGGGCATACTTGAACAGGTCTGTTCCCCAAAGAAACTTTATATGAAGCCAAAAACAAAATATGTTGCAGAATTTATCGGTGAGTCAAATATCTTCGAGGGCGTAGTAAAGGACAGAAATAGCGACAAATGCACAGTTGCGATCGAAAGTGGAAACATCCTGTGCAGCGGTGATGGTTATGTTGCAGGACAAATGGTATATGTTTGCATTCGTCCAGAAAAAGTACGGATCACAAGAAAAGCAGGAAGCGGCAATTCACTGCCAGCCGAGATAAAGGAGCAGATATTTACTGGCAATATGATGAAACATATTGCCGTGCTTTCTAACGGACACGAGATAAAAGTTGCAGACATTGCTTCCTACAACGATATAAATATCGGTGACAAGGTATATCTTGAATGGGACGCAAAGGACGCTGTAATGATCAAAAATCCGACAGGCCCTATGGCCGAAAATTTTGACACATTGCGGGGGTGCAGTAAATGACAACATCACGCAGCAGGTTCAATTTCACGGCACTTGTATATATTCTCCCACTAACTTTGGCACTTCTGCTGCTGGTGGTACTTCCACTTTTATATGTTGGAGCAATGAGTTTTATGGGACGTGGCGCATACGGCGGCACTATCAGAAGATTTACAGTTGACGCTTATGAGTCTCTTGCAGATTTTACTTATCTCAAAGCCGTAGGAAGATCAATATGTATGGCTCTTAAAAGCTCTGTATTATGCATATTGCTTGGATATCCATTTACCTTTATTGTGGCAAGAAAGTGGAAAAAATCAGGCAAGCTGCTTATGTTTCTGCTCATGATACCTGTTTACACCAGTAGCCTTGCAAGACTATATAGCCTTGTTATAATGTTTAATTCATCTGGCTTGATAAATACTGCTCTTATGAAGCTTCATATCATAAGCTCACCTTTGCAGTTACTTTATACAAACGGCTCGATCACAATTGGGCTTGTACAATATCTTCTGCCGTTTGCAGTAATGCCGTTATATTCATCTATAGAAAAACTTGACGAAGCAACTATCGAGGCATCTTATGACCTTGGAGCAGGCAAGATAAAGACCTTCATAAAGGTAATTCTCCCTATAACTTTTCCGGGAATAATCGCAGCATTTATCATTCTTTTTGTTCCTGCTATAGGCACATATTTTATTACAGATGTTATCGGCGGTGGAACAGTATATATGATAGGTAACATTATATGCAACCAATTTCTCAGTGCAAGGAACTGGCCTCTCGGTGCAGCACTCTCAGTGTGCGTTGTAATATTCATTCTGCTTATGCTTTATCTTTACAGTAGGATAGGAAACCTTGATGATTTGGGGGCGATGTAAATGAAAAACAGCAAACTTGTAAATAAAATAACGAATGCTTATGTGATGCTGATATATGTGTTTGTATTTATCCCTGTAATAGTTATGGTCGCATTTTCATTCAACAGCCTGCCTTCAAATCAGCATTGGGAAAGCTTCACGCTTGATTATTACAGCAAACTGTTTTCTGATAGTGAAATGGTCCAAGTACTTATAAACTCACTTACACTGGCAGTAGTAAGTACGCTTGCCGCTATCTTTATCGGCACCCTTGGTGCATATGCGCTTTGCAGGCTTAAATTCAAGGGCCATTCGTTTCTGAATTTTATGGTTTTTATACCTATGGTGATCCCAGAAATAGTTATAGCGGTAGCATTTCTTGGGCTTACAGGTGCAGCTGGCATATCAAAAGGCTTTGGGGTTATGGTATGTGCGCATACTATATTCATTCTTCCGTATATTATTGTTACGCTCAAGTCAAGATTTGCAGACTATGATGTTTCTATAGAAGAAGCTTCTCTTGACCTTGGTGCAAACCAGATATATACATTCATACACATCATCTGTCCTATGATACTTCCAGGTATTTTTACTGGCGGACTTATGGCATTCTCGCTGTCATTTGACGATCTTATCGTATCAAATTTTCTCAGCAATACGGGATATACCACACTTCCTGTAAAAATATACTCAAATCTGAAGGTAGGTATCTCACCTGAATATAACGCATTGTTCACCATAATACTTGCGGTAATGCTTATAGCTACCGCGGCTATTGCAATAAAAAAGAAAAGAGGAAAGTAAAATGAAAAGAAGAAAATTTTTGGCATTGACAGCAGCATTGGTATTGGCGGCAACGACTGGACTGGCTTCCTGTGGGAACGATTCAGGCAGCAAAGGCGACACAAAAGAACTTAATATGATTCTCTACCCTGACTATGTCCCTCAATCTGTCATTGACAGCTTTGAAAAAGAAACAGGCATAAAGTGTAATATCGACTATGTTGACAATGATACTCTCATCTATACCAAGTGGTCAGAAGATCCCAAGGGTTATGATATTGGTCAGCCTGCTATTTCTACTCTGCACGCACTTATCGATGCAGATATGCTTCAAGAAATAAGCTATGAAGATATTCCAAACAGCAAATATATTTCCACAGATAAATGTGATATCTCACTGAATGACAATGACAAGAAGTACTCTATTCCATATAACACCACCGGCGGTTACACTTGGATATACAACACAAAGACCTGTCCTGTCACTATCACAAAAATGGTCGTACCCAACTTAGGGAACCGTTTTTCACATAAAATCGATGATGCCGACACCCCAAAAGAATACAGAAATCTGATTATCTCGTAGTTCAAACGAGATTTTTTTGTTTTCTGCACTGACCTGACCAACTTCAATCTTTTCAATAAAGTCTGTCAGAACTTCGGGAGTGAGTTCCCATACGGCATCATACTTTCTGATTGCTGCATAAAGAAGCTGAATTTTTTCATCTGCTTCATTTTCACGGCTCAGCTTTGTAATGAGGTCAATTATCAGCTTGTTGAGCTGTTCTTTTTCCTCATCATACGTTTTCTTCAGACTCGCAAATAACGAGCCGTCAATTTCGCCTCTGACCTTTGCTTCAAATAAACCCTGAATATACTTGTCGATCTCCGCCGTGCGAGCCTGAGCCTTGTCCAGTTCTTCTTGTATTACTGCTTTGCTGCCGTCAGACTGTTCCTCTAACGCTTTGCTGATGTTCTGCCTGAACTCGGCAGAATTGCTTTTGGCAAAGGCAAGAACATTCTGTATTTTCGCTAACACCTCAGCTTGCAAATACATTTCAGGTACTCCATGGAAGCAACAACCTTTACTTTTGCGGTAAGTGGAACACTCATAAGCTGAGAGTGTTCTCCCGCCTTTCAAATAGCATTGCCTGCCGTGCATTCTGCTATGACAATCCATGCAATAAAGGTAATCTGCAAAGAGATAACTGTGTACATTTCTTGTGTGTCTGATCACCTTTGAGATCTTGTTCTGCACTTTCTGAAATGTTTCCTTGTCAATGATCGCAGGGTGCGTATTCGGGAATATCTTCAACTTGTCATCGCTGTTGTGAATGACTTTCTTATTCTTGTATGACGTGATCTCTGTGCGGAAATTAACCGTATCACCGATATATTCACGATGCTGCAGAATATCCCTTACCACAGATGCACTCCATACACACAGATCGTCAGCTTCCACCTTGATACCTTTTGCCATTCGTCTGTGATATGTCGGTCTTGGTATACCCTCAGCTTTGAGAATACGAGCAATCTGATACATACCAAAGGATTGATTCAGATACAGGTCAAAGATCCTGCGAACCACATTAGCTGCAGATTCATCGATCAGCCATGTCTGCTTATCCTCCGGTGTATTGTAATACCCATAAGGAAGCTTTGATGCAATAGACTGACCGCTGTTGCCTTTCTGACGTATCATGGCACGAACCTTTTTGGAAATATCACGACTGTACCATTCGTTCATCAGGTTATGGATCGGCAGCAGGTCGTTCATTCCCTTGGCAGAATCCACGTTATCACTGATTGCAATGAAACGAACGTTATGCTTTGGAAATTCGATTTCTACATACTGACCGACCATGAGATAGTTTCTGCCCAGACGGCTCATATCTTTGACGATCACAGTGGAAACAAGTCCTTTATGAATGTCACCGAGCATACGCTGAAAATCGGGGCGATTGAAATTTGTGCCTGTATATCCGTCATCTGCGTAGTAAGAAAGATTGGTAAAGCCGTTAGATTCGGCATAGCTTCTGAGGAGCGACTTCTGATGTTCAATGCTGCCACTTTCTGCGTCAATTCCGTCATCATAAGAAAATCTGACATATAAAGCAGTGATTTTTCCTGTCTGCATAAGTATTTTCCTCCTATACCGACAGGCTTAAAATTGCTGTTTTCATTATATCACAGAAAGAATCTGAGGGCAACGATAAACATCAAATTGTCGCCTGATTGTCGCCCAATCGTCGCTGTTTGTAACTCAATTGCAGCAATCAGATAAAATGCGTTCTCCATATTCAGTTTTCAAGATACCTCTGTCCAGTTCCTCATAAGCAATGATCCGCAGGAAGCGAAGATAGCGTTTGATTTTTCTTGACATTGCTTGTCTTGAGATTCCATTCGCTTTTGCAAATGATGAAACGGAACGATAAGTGCCGAAATAGAAATTGGTTAAAAGAGCGTATCCCTTTGGTTCTGATACCTTCATTCTTGCCAGAGCATTCCATAAAGCAAGCTGTTGTATGTCAGACCCTGTTTCTGAAATCAGAAGATTATCGTAATACGGAACTGTGTAATAATGCTCACGGGCGTTGATATACCGCTGGTGACGAATCATCTTTGCAAGTTCCGGATCAGTTCCTATGGGGATAAAATACTCAGGATTCTGTCTGTACATCGCATTCCTCCGTTTGTAACAGACAGGCTTTTCTTTGACGACTATATTCTATCACAAGTGAAAACCTTTTTCAAGAGAGCTGATTTTTGCGGTTCCCCAATGAGAAACAAACCTTAGGATAACTTGATTTTAGGGAAACAAAAAGGCTGCCGACAATGCGACAGCCCTTGATTTTTATGAAAGGATAACTTTTCTTAAATGCTTATACGACAATTCAAAATTGTTATAGCAGAATGCATAGAGGACATTTACACTGGAAAATCCTGTGATTCTGAAAATTTCATCAGCAGACATTCCTTGTCTGATATATTCTGTGATCAGCTTTTTTCTGAGTTCGATGACGATCGTATTGAAGTTGGTGTTTTCTCTTTGCAGTCCCTTTTTCATAATGTTGTAGGTCAGTCCAAGTTCCTCATAAACCTCATAAGGACGTTTGGTTATGATGTGATCGGCATATCGGCGAAGAAGTACAGCTTCGATTCTCTCCCGAAATGTTTTGTAGCTTACATCGACCAGCTCGTCTATAAATCCGATCTCATATATCTGAAATCTCAGAGGCTGTTTCCCGTAGTTTACAGTTCCTTTTTTTTCGTATACACCAACGATCACTTGCTCTATCAGTTTGCTGCATATTTTCTCTGTGATCTCAGAAAAATCTGTATTTTGAATAAAAGTCAGTATCTCAACAATCCCTGATGCGTTTTTCTTTCCGATCGCTAATTTTTCAGCAAGCATATTGACCAGACTTTGCAGATTGCTTTTCTCATTGCCATATTGCCTGCTTAGTAACAGGAAATCATCTTGTGTGATCTCACCTCTGATCTTCGATTCAAAAAGTTCCTGCATATAGGAGTTGATCTCAGCAATTCTTTGATTGGAAACATCAATTTCTTTCTGTATATCTGAAATCTGATACACCTCAAGTTTTTCTTCTATTTCTTTTGGCTTAGAAATGAGTGCTTGCTGCAGAGCGGTGATCTGATCTTTGAACATATTGCGAAGTGTCATTTCCCGAACCGAATGTGATTTGCAAGTCTGAAAGGATATTTTTTTCTGACAGTTATATGCGATCCCATCATATCCTTTTGCTACCTGAATCGCCATTCTTCCACCGCATTCAGAGCATCTGCATTTTCTGGCGAAAAAAGTGTTGTACTCATATTTTCGCTTGTCAAATCCCTTTTTCGGTCTTGCCAGACGAATCTGTGCTTTTTCAAACATTTCTCTCGGTATGATCGCATCATGCGTATCATGAAATACAAGCCATTGGTCTTTTGGAATTCTCTCTATCTGTCTTGTTTTGAAAGAAACCGTTCGTGACTTGAAATTGACAGTATCACCGGCATATTCTGCCATGCCAAGCATTCTTGTTATCGTTGAAGTTGACCATGCATAAATTCTTGTCGGATCACACCGTTTTGAACCGGCATATGCCGATGTAGTAAGAACTTTATGCTTTCTCAAATAGTTTGCAATCTGATATTCCGTCATCTCCTCATTGACAAATTTATCAAATATCATGTAGACAATGCCTGCAACTTTTTCGTCAATGATCCACTCATCTTTTGTGTCAGGTGCGATTTTGTAACCATATACAGGACGTGTTTTGACAACACCGCCGTTCATCCCCTTATTTCGTTTGTAGGCTGTGACTTTTTTGGAAATATCGGCAGCATACATTTCAGCGAAAATACTCTCAAAAGCAAACAGATCGTTGTTTTCTTTTGTAGAATCGTAGTGATCTGTTACGCCGATTACTTTTACATCATACATGGGAAGTACAAGTTCCACATACTGACCGACAAGAATATAGTTTCGTCCGAAACGGCTCATATCCTTGACAATAACGGTTCCGATCAACCCGTTTTCAATATCTTCAAGCATACGCTGAAAGTCAGGTCTGTTGAAATTTGTACCGCTGTATCCGTCATCAGCATAACAGCGAAGATTAGTGTATCCGTTATTTTCTGCATATTCTTTCAGCAACTTACGTTGATGTGTGATACTTGCATTTTCTTCCTCCTGCCCGTCATCTCGTGAGTATCGACAATACAATGCTGTAATTTTATTGAACATATACGAAGTCCTCCTGTGCATTATTCATTATTTAGAATAGCGCACAGAAGGACTTTTTTCAATAGTTATGGGAACATTGTCACCAAAGTTTTAATACATCGTCGCCATACCGTCGCACTTGTAATCAAAGTGCAGCTTATTCAATTACGCCGATGTCTGCAAAGAAGATACGCACAGAAATTTCATTGCTGTCATTTTCATAGACCTCAATATGATCGATAAGCTGTTCCATTATGACACGGTCATTTTCTGTAACTGTGCAGTTTGCAAAACGTTCGATCTTCTGTACAAAGTTATCAATGCCCATTTTCTAATCCTGTATAATAAAACTTGACACATACAAAACAATCAAAGTATAATAAAAAC
>OHXZ01000067.1_pt1 | contig 49524 bp, 46 predicted proteins | sample 1580021 | NCBI WGS metagenome assembly OHXZ01 (sample SAMEA3882520, study PRJEB24775) | human gut metagenome | biome: human-associated habitat; feature: intestine environment; material: feces | place: Netherlands | collected 2009/2010
CCGGTGAAGAACGTGTATATCTCGACCGGAGGTACACCGACAAAGGGGCAAATAAAGGGAATGCTGGAAGAGACCCGACAAGCGAACCATTATTTGGGCTTTGACAAAGACGAGGCAGGACGTGGCTTTGTGAAGAACTTCAAAGCAATCGCCAAGGAAATGGGGTTTGCAGACTTCACGGTGCAAGCCTTTCATCCTTTGGGACAATATAAAGACTGGAACGATGCCTTGCTTGGCAAACGAGACCAACGGTTGATAGACCAAGGAGAGATAGACTTCGACTATTTCGAGTTTGCCAAGGCGCAAGAGGCTGAGAGACAACAAGAGCAGGAACAGAAACAGCAAGAAAAAAAGGAACAGACATCGGGCTTCCGCAGATAAAGCACGGTGTCATTATCAAAAAGGAGAACTATGCAGCATACATATCGGTATAGAAACATCATCATCAAGCCCCATTGGATGCAGTTTGTGATAAACGAGCTGCACTTGCTTGTGCTTATAAGTGTAGGTTTTGTATATGCAGGTATTGATGATGCCGTTCTCTCCACTTTGGTGTTTGTCCTCTCGCTCTTGCTTTCCCTATGTTTGGCATATCGAATGGTCTATCTATGCAGGATGCGGTACATCATCAGTAACGAACAATTAGTGTTTGAGCATGGCGTGTTTCATCGTGAAGTAGATTATCTGGAACTATACCGTGTGGTGGATTTCAACGAAAGTCAAACATTCATGCAGCAACTATTCCGATTGAAAACCGTGAGCATATATTCTGGAGACAGAACGACACCAAGGCTTGACATTATCGGAGTACCGATGAAGGAAAACTTGGTGACAACCATCAGAGAACGAGTAGAAACCAGCAAACGCAGGAGGAGCATCTATGAGATTACAAATAGGTAAGATATGGTTGATAGCAATTATCGGCATAGCAACGGCATCGAAAGCCAAGGCACAATTGGTGTCATCCAATCCATTGGAATGGATGGCATTGGCAGAAGGCAATGAACTTATCAACAGTGAGATTGAAAAGCAAATCAACGGACAGACCAAGACGGCGTTGTTGCAGAATACAATGGCTGCTGAGTTTAACCAGATACACAAATGGGAGAAGAAGTACAACAGCTACCTGAAATCAGTGAACGGCTATGCATCATCGCTGAAAGCCTGTACCCATCTGTATGATGACGGAGTGAGGATTTTCATCACACTCGCCAAGTTGAAGACTGCCATTAAGGGCAATCCGCAAGGCATCGTGGCAAGTATAAGCATGAACAACCTGTATATCGAGACAGCAACGGAACTGGTATCGGTTTTCAATCTGCTGAATAATGCCGTGGCAAAAGGTGGAACAGAGAATATGTTGACAGGAGCAGACCGCTCCAAGACCCTATGGGAGCTGAACGATAAACTATCTGCTTTCCAAAAGAAGCTCAACAAACTGTATCTGAGCATCCGCTACTATACAATGAGTGATGTATGGAATGGTGTTACGGCAGGAATGATAGACAGAAGCAATGGTGAGATTGCTACACAAGCATTGGGAAGATGGCGGAGAGCAGCTAAGGTAAGTACACCATAATAATATAAAGCATTCGAGTATGAGAACATGGATATTTTGTTTTGGTATCATGCTGCTTTCTGTCTGCAAGGCGCAAGCCCAGAATGACCCAGTGTTGGCAGGGATGATACATGCCTATACAGACAAGGCGGAAAAGGAGTTGAAGAACCAGGAGAAGGTGATGCTGATGCAGACCACTGGTCATATTTGGCTGAAAGAGGAAGTGGAAGGAACCACCAATCTGCAACGAGAGTTCAATAACTACTTAGACTCGTTCCGCTCCATCGTGGTGTATGCTGCACAGGTATATAGTTTTTACCATGAGATAGACCGACTGGTGGATAACTTGGGAGGATTCACTAAGCAACTGGACAAACATTCGAGCAATGCCCTTGCCGTAGCACTATCTGCCAAGCGCAATAAAATTTACCGTGAATTGATAATGGGCAGCGTGGAGATAGTGAATGACATCAGGCTTGTATGCTTGTCGGGCAACAAGATAACCGAGAAGGAACGAGTGGAGATAGTATTCGGCATCCGTCCCAAGTTGAAGGTGATGAACAAAAAGCTGCAACGGCTTACTAAGGCGGTGAAGTACACCTCGATGACAGACATCTGGGCAGAGATAGAAGAAGGTAGCCACGACAAGGCAGACAAGAAGACCATCGTGAAGAACTGCATGAACAGATGGAAGCGAAACAGAAAGATTAAATAACAATAAAAAGATACGACTATGAGTATATGGGCAAAGATAGCAAAGTATGGCGGCAGTGCCTTGAAAGGTGCAGGTAGTGTCGCCAAGCAAGGACTGAAATCTGCAAGCAATACGGCTGTGCATCCCACCCAAGCACTAAAAGGCGCAGGAAGTGCGATGAAAACAGCCGCTGTGGGTAGCGCAGCAGGATATGTGGCATGGCAGAACCTTGTCAACGACAAGAGTATGGTGGAGATAGCCAGTGATGTGGTGGTCGGAAAAGACACCACGGAGAAAATATCCGAAGCTGTGGAAGACGTGAAAGGCCTGAAGAACAAGGCTGGAGAAGCTGTGGATGCTGTGAATGGTGCCATGGGCGACATCAACAGTAAGTGGAGCGGAATGAGCAACTTCTTCCGTGGCATCTTCGGAGGCAACGGACTGGAGATGTTCGGCAACTTCTTCAAGAACTTAGGGAAAGGAAACGTGTCGGGACTGAGCCTTGCAGGACTGGTAACAGCAGCGTTCCTCACTTTCGGACGTTTCGGATGGCTTGGCAAGATAGCAGGAGCCATGCTCGGCATGATGCTCATCGGCAACAATTCCAATATCAAGAACATTGTAAGTGGTGATGGCGGTCAAGGAAGAAATGTGAACGAAGCAGAAACGACCACACGCAGTGGCGGCATGAAACGATAAACATAAAAACGACAACAACATGATATATACAGAAGAAATGATGCTGCAATCAAAAAGCGGCTTTTGCATGCCCTTTGAGGAGCGAGGCAAGGATGTGGAACTGACACTTGGCTATGGCAAACAGAAGCATCCTGTAACAGGAACGGTGTTCTTCCATCACGGACTGGACTTTGAGGCAAATCACTATCTGCTGTCTGCCTTGGCAAGCGGAACGGTATCGGGCATTGGCAATGATGCGACACACGGCATCTACCAAGTGATACGCTACGGCAAATATGAAGTGACCTACGCCCACCTTGCCAACGTGTTCGTGAACTTCGGACAAACCGTGAAGGCAGGAAACATCGTAGCATTGAGCGGTGACAGACTGCATTTCGAGGTGAAGTTTGACGGCAAGGAAATCAATCCGATTGATTTTCTGACCATGCTATATGGCAATGTGAAGGCAATGGAACAGACCGGTAAGACAGGTTTTCCTGAGTTTGAGACCTACGACATGAATATAGCCACACAGTATGACAAAGACCAGAAAGAGATAGAAGAATTGATGCTGCGCTTCATGCCATCGTATATGGAAGACCTGTATAAAGGTATGTATGTGACACCGCAATATGCAGAGCAGTCGCTAAGGAACATCTTTACCTTGTCAGCGGCGAAACACTATTTCTATGAAGCTATGCCATCCATCAGCAATCCGTTAGGCATCGGGCAGAGAGCTATGCCCTTGGCTTGCAAGGTGCAGAACTTGCTGATTGCGGATTTCTTGAACTATCTGGCATTGCGGCATGGCATCTATCTGTCCACATTGAGCGAAGTTCTAAAAAAAAACTCCATGACGAAGCCATAAGGACGAGTGGCATCATCGACCCACTTGCTGAACTGGACATCGATGTGCAGAGCTTTGATATTCCAAGGTTGGTGAGCGTCTATCCCGACCGTGCAGGAGTGAGATGGTGGACAAAGGCGTGGTTCAATAACCGAGAGGAAGGAGAATGCTCCGTGGAGATAGAACTGCAGCAAGCCATCCTCTTCATCCATGACAGAATAGAGAAAGACGCTTGGCTGGAGGAATACTTTCCAAAGCAGATGGAAGTGTATCACCAAGCCATCGAGCAGACAAGAGAACAGATATTAGGTCAACTAAACGTAACGCTATAATGAGTACTATCAAGAACCCGACACGCTTTGCAGAACTGGAGTATTGCCTTCAAGGATATTTTGACGGCAAGCTGGCATCTGTGATGAAACAGGTGCGAGATGACTTGACTCACAAGCAACTGGAGGAAAGAGGCAGATACCAGAGCAGTTTGGCAGGAGTGCTTGCTTCTGCCAATCCATATGCCGACAACACCGAGTTTGTTCTAAAGCAAACAGGCAAATGGAACAGCAAAACCACGGAGGACTATCTGGCGATGTGCAACCAGAAGATATGGAAGGACAAAAACATCGTGAAGGATTTGGCTCTTCTTGCTGGCGAGTGGCGCAATGCCGTGGTGAAGGAAATTGGACGAAGCAAATATGACGCTTTGTCGAAAGCCTGTGGCGAGGATTTGGCATACGCATACGTTGCACAAAGGATGGAAGACCTGATGATTGGGAAGCTCGTCAAGGACAATACACCCAAATCAACGATGGACTACATCTTGCGAAAGGCAGCACAAAACAGCATCTGGGGACTGCAAGAAGAACTGATGAAGTCACCATTGACGGCAGAGATAGAAGCTCGTGGCGAGAAAGCCTATAAGCCAAGCAAGACTGAGAAGTTTGCTGGAAGGGCTACCGCCTCGGTAGTGGATGCCGTGACTATGGGCGGTATCGGTAGTTGGAAGTCATTGGCAACTTTGGTGGGGAGCGACATGGCATTGGGCTATATCCTCGATTCCAAGAAGGGAAACGCAGAACAGCGGAAAGAGCAAGTGATGGAACTGAGCATCAGCAAGGGTGTGTTCGGACAAAACGGCAATGCCTTCACTGGTTTTCGCTCACAAGCCAAGAAAGTGAATGCCACCGACAATGGCTATTTCAAGACGCTCAACAGCAAACTCCATAATAAGATACATATTCCACAAAAAGCATTTACGCCTATGGCATGGACAGACAACAGTTTTAAGTTTCCTTTCCAAAAAGAGCAAGAGAAACGGAACGATCCGAAATACAAGAATGTACCGCTGATAGTGGCACCCGGCAAGGAAGATGCCTATCTGGAAGAGAAAGCCAAGCACGACGCAGCCAAGGTTGCAGAAGCTGAGCGTATCATCAAAGAAAGAAATGAGACAGAGGCCCTACAAGAAGATGCAGAACAGCAACAATCGGAAGATACGCAGCAGGAACAGCCAGAGCGTGACAACAGCAACGGATGGGAAAGACTGTTGAAGAACTTCGGACTGAATGGTTTCAGCGACATCGGCAATAATCTCGGCTATGTGATAGCCATGCTGCCCGACATCCTCGTGGGTATATTCACGGGCAAAACGCAATCATTAGGCTTGAAAGACAACATGATGCCGATAGCCGCCATTCTTGCAGGAATGTTTGTGAAAAATCCATTGCTGAAGATGACGCTCATCGGTATGGGCGGTGCCAACCTACTGAACAAGGCAGGACATGAAGCATTGGCAAACAAACGGGAAAGCAATGATGGAAATGCTGTATCATATGGTAATACAACAGCACAAGCAGTGCAATATAAGTTCTATCCAGACGAACCGTTGAATCCCCGAATAGCCAACCCTGTGCTGCAAGGCAATTGCTTGGTGGCAACCATCGACCGAGTGCCATACACCATCCAACTGCCAGAGCATGTGGTTGGAGCATATCAAGCAGGAGCCTTACCACTCAACACCCTTGCCAATGCCGTGCTTGCCAAGAGTGACCAAATGAGACAGATGGCAGAACGCAACTATGGCGAGCAAGAGGTGAGAAGTGTGAGAAACGAGGCGATGGAAAACGCAGAGCAGAGAGAAGTTATTCAACGTTCAAGATAATAAAAGAAAACGTAAAACAATCATACAATGAAAGAGAAAAGTCCACAAGAGAAGAATGCGGCAGAGCGTCAAGTGTCACTGATTACCGAGGCCCTGTCGAAAGCAGCCGACAACAAGGGTGCCTGGCTGAATGAGCAAGGAAAACAATATCCACGGTTTTACCCAAAGGGAGCGGCAGTGAGTCCGTTCAATGCCCTCGTGATGGGATTGAACTCCGACAAGAACGGATTTTCTACAAATCTTTACACGTTATTTAGTGAAGCCAAGAAGCGAGACGAGTCTGTGATGGCGCATGAGAGAGGTGTGCCGTTCAACTGGTATGCGTGGAACAAGTATGTGAACCGACATAATCCGGAAGACATCATCAGCAGAAAGGACTACCAGGAATTGTCGGCAACCGATCAGACACAGTACAAGGGCATACATAATCGGGAAATACGAGTGCTGTTTATAATCCGCAAAACGAAACGTTTCGCCATTCCAGAACGAGCCGTCTATTTTCTTAAAACGAAGCGTACCGCTGGGGGTACTCCCCCACCCCAAAATATTTTCGACCGGCTTACGCCGGTATTCACATAATGCAAGAACGGAGTCCGGACACCATCCGAACCCCGTTCTTTTCGTTTTGTCGCTTCGCTCCCGCTTTTCGCGCTTCGCGTTACGCAGCCTCGCTCAACGCCTTATACGCAGCCACGCTTTGCGCCCTCACGAGTTTGCCGCGGAAGGCCAGGCGCGAGCCGACATACGCATTCGCATACGAGGCATCGTGACTCGCATTCGCATTCGAGACACCGCCACTCGCGTACGCATGGCTGTACCCGCGATAGACCACACGGCCAGTGGTTGTGCTTATCCAGTACATGTCTGAATAGTATGTGCTCGACGAGCCATTCATCGAGCCTACTGGCACTACCGCCATCAGCCTTCCATGAGCCACTGCCGTTATCCAGTTACCGCTATTCGTCGTACCCTTTATCATAATCGTGCTGCCGTCAGGCATCCAAATGCGCCACTTGCCCTCATTGCCGCTCGTGTTCGGCAAGTCAACACCGTCCATCATGTCATACTTGTGTCCGTAGATGTCCTCATAGCCAAGGCAGCAGATATTGTTCACCTGCGTCACCTTTGCAGCACCATACTCGTCCTTGTCCACATACCAGGCATATTGGTGCACTCTGTTCTCGTCCACCAGACTGTTTGTCACATTCGGGTTGATTGCCTTTGCGCCCTCATAGCCTATGGTGTCCTGCATGCCTCTTGACATCGTACCGCCAGTCGTGCGCATATTCGTATGCGAACCTGCGCCGCACTGCTCCTGCATGTTTCTCCTGCCATACTTCGCGTATGCAAGGTTCGCTATGCGGAAGTGCATCAGAGCGTCAATCTGCTGCATACCTCGCTGCACGCTGTAATAGTGGAAGTCCGTCCATGTCATGCTTGCTGTAGTGCTGCCGCCCGTTATGCAGGCACGCAGCTTGCTGCCCACAACAGAACTGCCCACAACAGCGCACAGATGCTCCTCGTTGGCAAACCATTCAGGCTCCATATCCTCTATCTTGCTGCTGTTGGATAGCACCACCTTGTCAAACTCGGCTGTGTTCAATATAGAGAAGTACAAAGTCTTGGCTCCCTCAGGCACATCGCTGATAAGATACATACCAGCCTCAAATCTGTTTCCCAACGTTGGCACCACGACGCTCTTCACCACATTGCCGTTCACGTCGGCAAATGCGCTGCCCACAAGGTTTGTGCCTGGCACACTCGGCCAGCGAACACGCTTGTGCTTCGATACATCCACCACGCACACCGAATAAGAGCTGTCCGTACTCATGGCATTTGTTATGGTGTCCCTGCCACTCATCACTTTCCTGCCTTTAGTGTAACCGCCCTGCACCGCCTTGATGTCATCAAGCGTCAATACGTCCACATTCGGCACAGCCGGCATGTGATCCTTGTCCTTCGAGCTGTAGCAGCTGTAGTTCTTGCTGTTCAAGAAGTCATTCACACCCTTGCTCCAGAAGAAAGGTTCGTGCATCATCAGGTCACCCTCGCTGCCGTCAAGTTTGGCAGGGGTTCCGTCGGCATACTTGGTGCTGTCCGTATCGTCAAGCTCCATGTAAGTCATCTCGCCGTCCAGATTGTTCACCACGGTATCGACATTCGCGATGTTCACGTTCCTCGTGGTCGCCTTCTTTGTCACCTTCGCCAGCACTCTGTGGCGGTTCTTCAGTATCGCAGCCACATGGCCGCTTGGCTTGTAGTCGTTGCCGTACTTATAGCCCGTGCCGTTATCCAAGTTCGAGAGATTTGCATCGTCTGCCACACTCTCGTCGCTCTCCAGCATTGTATATTCAGGCTGCTCGATGTTCAACTCCGGGTAGTGCTCGATGTATGCAGCATAGGTCTCATCATCAACGTAACGAGTCAGTCGGTATGTGCCTACCAGTCGGCAGCTCTCCACATTTCCGCCATTCTCGTCCACACCGCCCGTCTGCATCAGTGAGGCCAGCAGGCTGCCGTCGCCTTCCATGTCGATGCCGGTCACACGCAGGTACTTCACGTTTCCGCACCTTGCGTGCAGCGTCTGCCAGTCCACACCAGGGCAATTGTCAACCACAAGTCTGTTGATGTTGCTTGTGCCCTCCAGCGTCAGACCGCTGGTCGTCAGTTTGCTCAGGTAGCGTAGTTCCAGTGTCTGCAAGGTTGCCGGAAGCGTTACGCTCGTCAGCGGAGCACCCTGTGCGAAGTTCACGCCGGTCAGGGCTGTCTTGCCTGCCTTCAGTGTCTCCAGCTTCGTGTTGTTGCTCAAGTCTATGCCAGTGAAGCTGCCTGACTTCAAGCCGGTCATATTCAGAGTACGCAAATTTCGGCAGCCGTTCACCAGCAATGCGTTCAGCGTTGTCTGTGTCTGGCCGCAGCTCACGTCAAGCGTCCGCAGGGCGGAACAGTTGTTCAAGTTCAGAGTCTGGAGTATGGCATGGCTAACGTCCGTCAGGTCAAGCCCCATGATGCGGCTCGCACCGTAGATGTATTGCGGGTCATTCACGATGAGGTCCGTGTCAAGCGTCAGTTCCACCTGACTTCCCGTATCCTCCGCAAGCACTGCGCTCTGGTGCGGAGTACCGCTCGTATAGCCGTACCCGAAGAAATACCGCTCGCTCGCCGTGATTCTTATCTTCCGGTTGTCACTTCCGAACTTATAGCCGAAGTAGGCCGCGAAACTGTCCTTTCTGTATGTACCGCACACATACTGGCTGTCCAGCAATGCAAACCGGTTCTGGATGGTATAGGTGCGGTGCGCATACCGGCTACCCTGCAATGCGTACAGATAGTCATAATAATTGGTCGTGCCGTCGGCCGTTGTCACGCCCTCCGTCAGCGGTTTGATATACTTGTAGATACCGTCCTTGTTGTAGATGCGCTCACACCAGTTGCCCATCATCTCCTCATTGAACACCTTCAGCACATACTCCAGCGACATCGTGCTTCGCAGCTTGTCTGCCACCTCCCTCAGTTTGTCCGGGCAGCCTCTCACAAGTTCCCACAGCACGGAGTCGTGTCCTGCAAACGCATACGAGCCGATGCTCTCGTCCATCGTCTCCCACGTGATCGTGTAGTCGTATTTCAGAACCGAGTCGTTGCGCTCACCGAACACCGTGTCCATGTCGTATGGGATGAAATACCATATCTTGCCGTCCCACGTCACGAGCATCATGTTCTTCGCGCGGTTGTCCACAGCCATGAAGTAGTCCGTTATCAGATACCATGCAAATGGCGAGTCGTTGCCGAAGTATTCCGCATATTCGTTCAGGAGTTTCGTCGGGTTGCCCTTGCACGAGTATATCCACTCCCAAAGGCGCTTCACTGCCGCCTTGTCGTCCTCATGCGCCGTCGCCCATGTGTCGTCGGCCTTGAAGCGGAACTCCAGAGCGTCGTCAAACGTGTCCATGTCGCTCGTACCGAACAGGCACAATGTCTCCGAGTTGTTCAGGAACTCCAGGCAGATACACTTGTTGCGCCCGCCCTTCAGTGCAGCCTCGTCATTGAAGCCCTCGATACCCTCAAAGCCGTAGATGATGCCGCTGCCGCTCTTCTCGTTGTTGAAGTTGTACTTGCCAAGATACACGTTCTCACCCGTGCCGTTGTTGTCGTAGAACAAATCTATCGGGAAACCGTCCACGCCGATTCTCACATCATAGTTGCCCTTGTAGGCCATTTGTGGCGGAGTCAGCCAGCCGCATCTCTTCCAGATGTCGTTCACGATTCTCACCGCGCCAGTATTATGCGTAGATGAAGAATCCGAGAAGTCCGCCTTCAGACAGAATATGTCTATCGGTCTTGCACCTGGTTTGAACGAATATTTGAAGTCCGCGACCTCCACACCGTTCACATACAGCTTCGTACCGTACTTCGTCGAGCGGCTGAAGTAGATGCGGTAGTTCTTTCTCGGGTAGGTCGTCGATGAGGTGCCTTGTATTCTCAGTCCGCACTGGTAGATGATGAAGTCATACTCCTTACCGTAGGCAGAGTAGAAGTAGATGTCCACCGGAACCTCAAACTTCTTGTTGTTCGTCTGGTTCACAAGGTTCACGTCGCCCACGATCCTCATCACGCTCTTGCCCATTGCCCTCAGCTTGTCGATGTCAACGTCTGTGCCCTCGTCGTCCATCACCTGGTTCTTCTCGAACAGCACCACCATCTCGTCGCTTGTCGGACGGTCCACCATATAGTTCGACAGTTCCTCATCATCACCCAACGCACGGTTATACACGCGCAGGTTACGCACCTCCACGTCCGCGCTCTCGCTCGTGATCTTGATGTTCGTCGGTTCTTCCTGGAGCAGCGAGTCCGTCGAGGCATACTGCTTCGCGCCGCATAGGATGCCGTTCACATACAGCATCATCAGTCTGGCCGCCTTCTTCTCCTGCACCACGAAGGCTATCTTCAGTGTCATACCGCTCGCGAACTTAGTGCCTACTTCCGAACCTGCGCCCGTCCGCATCAGAGCCTCCTGCGTCGTCAGTCTGAAGCCCACGCCGCCGGCCATGCAGTCCACCACCGTTCCCCTGCGGTCGGTCACGTTCGTACATGTCAGCTCCATCTCGTAGGTCGCACCTGTCGTGGTGGCGTCATTGGCAAATGGCTTATAACCTATCTCGATGTTTGCCCCGTTCGTCAGTTTCAGCGCGTCGCCCGTCCAGCCGTTGCTCTGCCAGTCAAAGCCTTCAAACACCGTTTGAACGTCGTTATAACGCCATTCAGCAGGCTCGCTCTCGGCATTGCTTCTGCCGGCTGCCGTCAGTTTCAGCACAAGTCCGGCAGTAGCCTCGCTCAGGTCAATGCCGCTCTCCGTCACCTTCACGTTCAGCTTGTATTCCGTTGTGCCGCACTTCAGCACCATGGCCACATCGCCCTGCTCCAGGAAACGGTTTGTATATACCTGCGTAGTCCTCGGGACGCTCACCGTCTGCGTCCGTATGCCGTCTCTCCACACACCTACGGTCGCCGGGGTCGTTGTCGGGTCATACGCCACAAAGTCAAATCTCACCTGCTCATACTGACCGGTTTCAATAGTCGGAGTCAGATGGTCGTCCGCAAAAATGCGTCCGTCACCGAAGGTCAGCTTCGTGCCTATATACGGGGCGTTCTGTCCGGCCTTCAGAATGTCAAAGTAGATGCTCTCACTCTTCAGCGTCAGCTCCGAGCTCGCCTCCATCTCGGCGACGATCTGCACCGTGTGCCGGCCGATGCTCACTCCCGACATCGACAAGGAGAAACTGCCGTTCGTCGTGCCGCTTCTTTTCACCGTCTGCGAGTCCCACTGGTGTCCGTCCAGATACAGCGTCACGGTTTTGTCGCCGCTTCCGCTCACCGCAAAGGGGATGCTCACCGCCTCGCTCACGCCGTAGCCGCCCTTGGCGACACACTCGGCTATGTTGAAGCTGCTGCTCAGCGCAAGGGTCACAGCCTTCACGCTCACATAGCTCTGCCTCGTCTGTGTCTTTCCGGTGGTCGGGTCGGTTGTGGTAGCCCTCACATAGATGTCTGTCGTGCCGAGCAGCAGGTATTTCGTCAGATCCAGGGTATAGGTTCCCTTGCTCACATCATGCTGCGTGTCTGCATACATCACGGTCGCGCCCCTCTTCATCTCAATGCTGACTGTTGCCTTCTGACCCGTGGATGTGCCTTTCTCGTCACCGCTGCTGTACTGGTGGTCATACGTCCATGTCAGCATCGCGCTGTCACCTTCCTTGATGATGGTCTTGCTGACGGCTGCATCCAGCACGATTTTCGTGGTCGAAGCGTCACCGCCTCCACCGCCGCTTCCTGCCGGAATGTCCGCAGACGCTATCTCCGCACCGCTCTTGTTGGTCAGTGCCAGGCGCACGCTGCTGCCGTCGTCACTCAGTTCGGCGTTCATGCCCAAGACGGTGCTCGCCTCTATCTCCATCAGCTTCGCCGCCACCGCCGCGTTCTGCACCGGGTTCGTCGAACTTACATTCAGGCTCTCGTCCACCTCAGTCTCGCTGATGGTGATGACGACGTTGCCGTCCTCGCCAGGCTCCAGCTTCTTGCCGTTCAGCGTCACGCTCTTCACCGTGCCGTCGCCGCCAAAGTCCTCCCAGCTCGCCGCCTGCTCCCAGCTCTCGATGTTCGTGCCCTTGAACTGCTTGGTCTCCCATTTGCCCTGTGCCGTCTCGTAGGTGATGCAGCGTCCCTTCGCACGTGCCTTTCCTTCCACGGCTGCTATGGCGGTCTCAAGCGTATAGTATCCGCTCTCCAGCGGAACCTGCTCCGTCACGTTATAGGTGTTGCCACCGCCGCTTCCGCTTATCTCCACCAGGTTCTCTTCCTCATCGCTCCACACATACACCACGCCACCGCACACATACGCCTTGTCCTTCAGTACTTCCGTGCGCACATCGTTCATGTACATGTCTGCGCCAGGCCAGTTATTGCAGTATATGTTACCATTCTTCCCGCAGAAGGATTTGTTCACCGTGTCATAGTACACACCGTCTATCTGGGGGTATGATACAAGTCGTATCTCCACGCCTTCCACCAGCCCGTCAAACCGTGCTGTCGCGCCGTTCCTTGCAGCCAGTGCCGTGTCCTTGTACTCCGATTCCACACTTTCTGCCTTTGCCACAGCTGCGTTGGTCTTCTGGGCGGCATCCGTGGCCTTGCTTGCCGCATCGTTGGCGGTTTGGGCCGCAGCCTTCGCTGTTGCTGTTGCCGTATCTGCTTTCTTTGCCGATGCGTCAGCCACAGCAGCAGAAGCCTTGGCGACAGCAGCCGCATCCTCCGCAGGTTTCGACAGCAGTGTCAGCGGAGCGCTCACCACCGTCTCGCCTCTCATGGCAGGGAGGCTCACCACACCGTCCAGCGTGCTCACAGCTTCCAGCTCGTCCACACTCTGGCTGTCAGTCTTTATCTGGTTCACCACATCCTGGACCAGTTCCTTTTTCTCTTCTTCTGTCATATCATCCATTGTTTTGATTATTGTTCAACTGTTCTCTAAGCCCGTCGATAAAGCCGGGCACACACAGACGTTCTGCCACCGTGCCCATAAGGCTTACCTCCTCGTCGGTATATTCGACACTACCCTCGCCATTGTATATCTTCAGGGCGAGTGCGTGAGCCTTGATGCCATTCACGTTGTTGTAAATCATGTCGGCAAAGTTCTCTCTTGCGTCCACCGTATGCGATGCCTTGTGGCTGATGGATGCGTAAATTTTGAAATGCTGAAAGTCTATCTTGCTCATATCGTTGTTATAGATTATTATTATATAAACAGTAAAAATTATCCTCATAAGGCGCACTATTACCATTGCGTACAATTAGTAACTTTACAACGGAATTGGCTTTTATTGTAATTTTTGAAGCCCCAATAAGTGCGATTCCTCCGGATGCAATATCTATATCTGCATTGTTAGATTTATGGCCTACAAGCGTGAGTACAAAGGCGTAATCGTATGTACTACTTCCGAACATCCAATACAGAAGATCGTTATTTATATCCAAAAATACTGTCCTATTGGAGCCACTTGTGTTTTTGAGAAGTTGCAAAGGTCCGTCCATCAAATCTATGCTGTATATCTGGACTAAAGGAAGTTCCGCTGATACATCTTTGATTTTGCCTGCTTGAAGAACGCCACCCTCATTAACTACGATGCTACCAGACGATAATATAGAAACACGTGGTGAGGATGCGACTTTAGATTCTATCCTAAAAGCAGGACGGAACAAAGATGCGATGTCTTTTCCTTGTTGCATATTTTTGTTCAAGTACATAAATGTTGCTGCATCATCATCGTTTGGGTCAGCGTTAATTCCTAAAAACAACTGATGGAAAGTCCATTTAGCAGTGTTCTCATCATACAAGTAGTTTTGCAATCTTATTTGACTTGCACTGATCAATGTCTTTTGTTCTTCGGTTGTCCAATCATCAATGTTACCATAGTGTAGATTGTCTGATGATATTACCAAATTTCCAATATTTCCATTCGATGCGTTTATTTCTCCCGTGAACTTGCCGTTCTTTGCCTCGATGCTGCCATCTTCCAATATCTTGAAATTCTCGTTAGCGGTTACAAGTCCCTCCAGCTGTATATTTGATGCTTTTATCTTGACGCCGTCCTGACCGGCACCGACAAAGGATTTCAGGTTGCCGTCCACATCGATTGCATACAGCCCAGACACCTTGGAGGTAACGATTAAGCCCGTCTCTTCCAGTGCCCGCTCGTCCTTGTCATACACGGCTGCCGATATTTTCACCAGTCGCTCCGACTGCTCAAACAGCGTTTTGTACTTGTACGTCAGCGCCTCAATCTTGTCAGTGCTCAGCACAAGCATATACAGATAGATGTCGCCGTCAAACGCCAGCTTGAAGTCTCCCGTGCCGTTCCACAGTCCGCTGCAGGTGTATTGCACATAGCCGCCGGTAGCAGCGATTTCCTCGCTTACCTCCATACTGTTGAAGTCCGCAAAACCCGTCTTGTCAACATTCTCAAAACCTATCTTCAGCGTGCCGGACTTTGCGCAGCGGTAGAAGAAACTCAGGTACACCGGCAGGGGGTCCTTCTGTCCCTCGCCATTGGTCGGGAAAGTCGGCACAAAGCGCAGGTTGCCGTGTTTCTGCATGATGTACTTGTTGCGGATGCGTACCACCTTGCGCCCCATGTCCGTAACGACGCTTGCCCCGTCGCCTTTCTTCGAGAGTGCCGAGCCGTTGGTCCACACCCACTTGTTGCCCACCAGGAAGAACACCGTCTCGTTCTCCGAGTTCCATTTCTCCAGTCCGCTCGCAAACGTGGGGTTGTTCAGGTAGCCTTTCTCGCTCAGAAAGTCATTCCGCACGCTGTCTATCGCGCTCTGCACCTTCCCTTCCGTTATCTCGAAGCGGGTTTTCACGTCCTCGCCGGTTTCCAGTACAAATGTGCCTTTCAGAAAGGCGTTGTCCGCATACAGACCGTTGCCATTCGGCTGGCGGTCTGCCGGGAACTTGTCATCCTTGATGCCGTCCAGGTTGCCGAGTCGTGCCCGTAGGCAGTTGTCAAAGGTCTTGCCGTTCACACCATCCATCACGTCCACCCTCGGCTGTCCGTCCTCTGTGGCGGATATGAGCACCATGTTCTGGCGGTCGGTGTTCGCCGTGTTGCCCATCAGCACACACTCATCACCCTCCTTGGGTTCCACGCCCTCAAACTCCTCCTTCGCCACCACTATGCCGTCCGTCGTCACGTCAGCCACCTCCACCCAGTAGCTCCGCATGTCCTTGCCCGTGAATGTCTGACAGCGCACCAGGTCGTGCTGTACAAACATATTCTCCTGCTCGAAGGTGATCAGATAGTGCTCGCCCGATTCCTCCACGGTCTTGATGCGTCCGTTGGCCGCGCTCACGCATATCTGACCGCCCACGCTCCTCACCTTCTCGATGAGCAGCTCCAACACGGCCATCGTCTGCCTCACCGTCAGTTTATCCACCGTCAGATAGGTGCGCCCATCCTCACCTTTCCACAGTTGGAACCCTGCGCCCAGCAGTCCGTCCACAAACTGCCCAGCGCTCCTTATGCTGTCCGAGGTCACGGAGTCAAAGGTCACACCATCAGTCTTTCTCACTGGCTGATTCAGATAATCATCAAACTCATGGTAATCCCACTTGTCTGCATTGTCTGCTTCCTTGGCGTGGTCCGCCTCCAGTGCATGTTTTGACTCATCTGCGTTCACAGCATGGTCTGCCTCCTTTGAGTGGTCAGCTTCTATCGCAAGGTTGCTGTCCTTGGCATGGATAGCCTCCTTCGCCAGTTCTGCGATGTCAGCCTTGGCCGCATGCGCAGCCTCCTTCACTGCCATGCCACCGTAAGCGGTGCCGCTCGTTCTCAGTGCCGACGTACTGCCCTCGTTCTTTGGTTTCTTTATTACCTTGATGTCTATCATTGCTCAATCTCCTTAAGTGTCATTTCTGCATATCCTTCCTCAAGGTTGCGACTGATGCCCTGCACGAAGAAGGTTTTATCCATCATGGGATGGCGATAGTGAGCGAACAAACTCACGATGCCACCATCTGTATCCGTCAACTTCTGCGTCATAACAACCCTTGGTGCATGCCACTCTTTGTAATAGTAGTCCACATACAACTGCTCAGGCTTAGCGCTCATACCCCTCGAATAGTCATATACCGCCAACAGTCCCTCTCCTGTCAACGTGTTCAATGGGGTGCTCATCTTCACGCTGTCCGTCACGTCCAAAGCCTGGCACTCCGCTGCTGTAAGTGCTGAGTTTATCTTCATTTCGATGTCATCCTTCACGTTCACAAAACTCTCCTTCGTGTCGCTCATGTAAACGAGGTCGTTATCACCAGTGTTGTTCACCAGTCCGTTGTCGCTATATATCTTCACTTCAAACTGCTCCACCATGATGCTGCTCACGTGTGCCAGCAGTGGTATCGTTGTACTGTTCCATTTCGTGTGTCTGAACCACGTCTTGTGCCGTCTCGTCACCACGTCCCACAATGCGTTCACTGGTCCCAGGATCATAAACTTAACCCTACCGCTCACTTTATCTGCCTTCTTGATTGGTATCGCTATACCCTCTGCATCGATGCCGAGTTCATAGTTCACGTTGTTTTGCAAATCGAACTTGGTACCAACTATCTTGTCACCGATTTTCGGGTCAAAACCTATCGTAAAACACTGCTGGTAGTATTCGTCCTCATTGGAACACTCCTCCAGTGTTTTGTACTTCCGCCATTCGAAGTCCGTCACCTGTCCTTCCGTGCCTTTTTCCACAACGCACTTATCTCCTATTATCAGCATACAAGCCAGAACACCCACCTTTGATATATGGTCGCTGCCGTCTCCAATGGCACTATACTTGAACTCATACAACCGAGGGCCGGTATCCGTGAACGGAACAAAGCCGTGCGCCGTTTCCATATCCCATACCACGGTCTCGTTAGGCGTTGCCGCCTTCCACCACTGCTGCGTGTAGTATCGCCCGTCACCGTTGTTTCGGCTCGGTACCGTCATGCCCGACCATTTATTGATACCTGAAAAAATGTTTCCCCATATTCCACCGTCATAGTTGTATATTGCTTTGTAGGTGTCCGTCAATGCCATCACTGGGTTCAGCACCAGTTTTCCGCTCAACACGATGTAGTTCGTCGTGCCCTCGTCTGTAGGCGAAAAGACACCACCAGTCATGCTACCGTTATACACTGCCCTCGGTATGCCTGCCTTTAGCGAGTTCGTATTAGGATAGGTAGTTGCCTCCTTGTCATCACAGTTGCCGTTCACACTCACTACCAGGTAGTTCGTCATTTCCACTTTCGATGTCGGGGAGTTGTCCTTTCCGTCCGTTTTCTTCTCCACCTTACCAAGTGCCATGATGGCAGCACCCTGGTTCTTCGCCAACCAGTTCGGCAGTATATGTTGGTTTCGCCCCTCACTACAGTATTCCTCCATCAGGTTACCGCTCCCGCTCTTTGGGAACAGCCACTGACTGTTGTTCATCATCTGCACATACCAATCCGTCACGCAGCCACCACTATAGGAGGTCTCCTGTCCGTGAGTCATAGCGTCAAAGGCATTTAACGCTCTCGAACCCTCACCATCACTGCTGTATTCCGTCATATACTTTTGCTTGTTGCTGTATGGACTTTTCAGAAGATCGTTGTCCAGCGGACTTTCAATCACACTCTCCATACTCTCCACCTTGGCAGTCAGCATAATTTTATTGTACACCTCCCCTACGCTTATCGTCGTATCCGTGTCTGTCACCAAACCTGTCACGATGTCCGTTGTCTGCCGGGCCGTCGTCACGCTTGCGCCAGTCAGCAAATCTCGCCAGTATATGCGTTCGTCGCCCTTCACGCTCTCCCAGGAGAACAGATAAAACGTGAACCCATCCTGCACGATGTGGAGGTTCAGGTACTTCAGTATCTCCTCCAACACCTCATCCTGCTGCCATACGTCATCCTCCTCATCACCAAGAAAAAGCAACTCGCTCACCGTCAGCTGCCCGAATATCGCATAGCGGTTACCTGCCAAATCATCCACAGCCTTACTTCCATCGTATAGGTAGCGCATGGCATTACCACCCACGATGTCAAGCTCAGCCGTCACTCCGCCCAATATCTCTTTCAGCATCGCCAAGAATGTGCGCTGTTCCGCCTCCGCCTTTACTACATTATACAGTACACCGAGCGAGCCGACATCACGATATTTAGCATATTGCAATGCCGTCAGCGCATCGATGCAGCTCAACTCTATCTCGTCAAACTCCTCGTTGTAGCCCTGCGAATAGCTCTGCGGTTCGATAAATCCGGCAAAGAGACATTCCCCCTCACGGTAGATGTTCACCACAGCGTCACGGCATGAGGCACAAAAGAAGTCCGGCACGAAGTTACGCGCCAGAAGGCGTACAGTAGCCTGCTGGCAGAGCAAGTGGTCAAACGTATCGTTCACTTGACTCGTCAGTTCCACTGGATCATCAGTAAACGACAGTTCCCCATTCTTCTCACCAATGACAGTTTCCTTAGTACGGTCACCACCAGTCAGTATATGCACCTCGATGCGCTCTTCCCTTTGGTTGTAAAAATGTCCGTGCAGATACATGCTCCTTATATTTTGATGTTTGTTCCTTTTCTATTTATTCTCGTCTCGTTGGCAAGCACCGCCACAAGGTCTCTGCCTTTAACCTTCAGCTCGTACACACCGCCACCTCCGCCGCCATTATTACCGATAAGCGACTTCAATTTGTTCAGCGGTGCTATCACCTCCGGGTTGCTTTTCGCTCCAGCATACTCGCCCATCAACGCCAAGGTCGGTCCGTACACAATACCGCCGTTGGCGAATGGTGTCACGGCAACCGAAGCAACAAGCCCTTGCATCATGGCTATAAATCCAGCTGCGATGCCAGCACCAGCAAACGGAATGTAAGCGTGTGCAGCCATAAACTCTGAAGCTGCAAGTTCGCGGTACGCCATCGCCTCTGCCTTTACTGCCGCCATCGTAGCTACCGATGCCGCCACCTCTTCAGGGGCTGCCGCTACTTTTGCCGTAGCAGCTGTGGTCGCTGCCACTCCACTTGCAGCGGTCACAGTGTTGGAGACACCTGTTACGGCGGTCAAGGCCTGAATAATTGAAATGATACCGTTGATGCCCTCATATATCTGAATGGCAGCATCGACAACGCCAGTAATCGTGGACCATGCGTCACGGTTGCCTTGCAGCGCATCGGTGAGCGAGGTGACACCATTGCCCACACCCTTGACCGTGCTCCACGACTTACCTAACGTGACATTGCTTTTGCGGATGCGCTTCTCGTAATCCTCATAACTGCCGATGAGCTTCTGTATGGAGGCTCGCTGCGACTCGTCCATAGGACTTTTCGTGTCAGCCAACATATCCTGGAGTTCCTTGATGCGTTTCTTTACACCATCAAGCCCAATGGTTTTCAGTTCGAGGGTCAGCGTCTTGCCCTCCATACTGTCGAGCTTTGCCACTTCTTCCTCCATTTCGGGAATGCGCGTGAGTTGCTTCATGGCATCGCGTTTCTTCTCCAGTTCCAACACCGTGCGCTGTATGTCGTCAATCTCCGATGCGCTGGCGTTCTTCTGCTTGGTCTGGTAGTAGCTGATGGCATCATCCAGCGAACGGATGGTGTTCAGTCGGGAGATGTCCTCCGGCTTCTTCAGTTCATCAAGAGTATCGTCCCATTTCTTCTTCAGGTCGTTAAGGGCATTTATCTGCTTCTGTATCTCGATGCGCTCTGTCTCTGTAGCGGTTTTCAACAAGTCTGTATAATACTGCAGCTCTTTTTCAAGCTGGCGGTATGTCTGTATCTTGTCTAAACCGACATCAACATGCGAACTGCGTTCAAACGCCGTTTTAAGGTCATTCAAACGCTGTATTTCAGCATCGATTACTGCAAGTTCCTCGGCAGAGGCTTTCTCCCTCAATCCCTGTTGATAAGTGATTTCTGCATCGATGTCCTTCAGAGTTTTCAGTTCGGTGGGACGGCTTGCCGCATCCTGCAACTGCGTTATCGCATCCTGCTGCTTTTGCAAGGCTGCGATTTTCTTTGCATAAAGCGAAATGGTCTTGGTGTCCGTTCCGTTGGCAGTTTCCAGTTTGTTCTGGTAGTACTGGATGTTGTTGCCAAGTTCCTTGTAACTCGTGGCATTGGCGATAAGCTTCTTTCCGCTGTATTTGTCCTGGTTCCCCGATTTACCACTGCCGTTTCCGCTGTCTGTTGAGGGGGCGTTCTGTTTCTTATTGTTCTTCAAGGCGGTCTGGGCGTTCGCAGCCTTTGCCTTGGTGTTCGCTTGCGTGGCCTTTGTGTTTTTCTCCAAATCTGCCGTCTGCCTTGCTGTGGTCTCGTCCTTTATGCCGAAGAACTTCTTCACCCATTCCCATGCCTTCTTTATCACGGCACTCGCTTTTTCGAATGCCTTGACAAGAAAGTCCCATACGGCTGATGCGATTTTCTTCACCGCTGCCCATACAGCATCACAGATATTGCGAAAGGTCTCACAGTTATTGTACGCCGCTATCAATGCACCCACAAGTGCCGCTATAGCCATCACGACAATACCGATGGGGTTGGCACTGAGCACAAAGTTCAGGGCTATCTGTGCCACCTTCCAAATGTTGGAGGCGACAGCCACCACCTTTGCTGCAGCTGCTTGCGCAAGCGTGGCCACCTTCACAGCTTTCAGTCCTGCCACCACAGTTTTGATGCCGCCGCTGAGCTGCACCATACTCATGAGGGCGATGCCGCTATTAGCTATCCATTCCACATAAGGTGCGGAAGTACTGGCTATTGAGCCTGCCCAATCCATCATGGCGTGCATCTGGTTAGCGAGCGTCTGACGTAGGCTCTCTCCAGTCGATGCCATATTGTCGAAGGCTGCGTCTATCTCTCCTGCGGAGTTTGCCATCGCTCCAATGTTCTGCGAAAACTTTTCCTTTTGTTCGCCAGTCAGCGAACCGAGTAGTCGCATTGCGTCTGCACTGCCGAACAACTGTCCATAAATGGTTTGACTCAACTGTCCTGTCTTTGCCGAATACTCCTGTATGCTTGCATCCAAACCGAGCAGGAAGTTCTCTAAACCACCAGCAGCCTGAATACTGGCTGCATTAAAACCGATGCCCATCTCGTTGGCCGCTTTCGTAGCTTCCGCAGATGGCTTGATGAGTGAGTTGAGCACGGCAGCCAACTGAGTGGATACTTCCGCCGTGTCACCAGTCACACCCGTTGTAGTGGCGAACACTGCCATCAGTTCGTCCATGGAGACACCAAGCTGAGATGCACTACCACTCACACGGGGCAATGCCTGCGCCAACTGCTCAAAGCTGGTCACACCGTTCTTGGCCGTCATCTGTATCTTGTCTTGGATGTTTCCTGCTTGATCCCATTCCAGACCATAGTTCTTGATGAGCGTGGAAGTAACGGTCACCGTCTCTCCCAAGTCCGCAATACCACCAACCGCACTACGGCTTGATTTGTTGAGGAACTCTACCCAGTTATCCTCGGGCACGCCATTGGATATAACCTGGTATAAGCCGTTGGCAAGTTCCTCACGCGCAAGCGGTATGTTCTTGCTCAGTTCCGTTATCTGACCAGTCAGTGCTTCAAACTCGTCCCCACTCTTTCCTGCCATGGTGTTGGCACTGCGCATGGCGGTCTCAAAACTGTCGAAAGGCTCGGCAAGTCCGCCCACCATGTCGCTGAGGTCGCGGATCGAGCGGACGGCTGTATCGAACACGAGGCTCTTGTCTGCCATCTCGCGCAGTCTGTTGCCAGTGGCCACAGCGGTATTCCCCACCTCGGAGAGTATGTCGTCAAGACCGTCGGCTTCCACTGTCAGACGTTTCAGGACACCGCCGTCCTCGCTCTTGATGTTTATTCTAAATTCTACTGCTTTTGCCATTGTCTTTTCTTATTTCAGTCCGTAACGTTTCTTGGCTGCCTCAAAGCGTGCGTTGAACTCGTCCTTGCTCACTTCCTCACGCTTTTCTTCCTGCTTTTCATCCCAAGGGAACGGCAGAACGTCATGCGCTTGGAGATTGCTTTTTGCATAGGGCTGGATGGCAAAAAGCGCCAGCACCCTTGTGCGTTCCCACTCGTTGCGCTCCGCATCGCGCTTGGCTTCCGCCCATCGCTCCCATGCCTTATAAAACTCAAAAGGGGTACATCGTTCAAAGTCTTCTCTGCTCATCCCGATGCACCCCAATGCCATACCCAACAGTTCCTCGACGCTTACTTCTTTTCCGCCTGGTTGGTCGTTTTTTTTTCTTCACCGCCCATATCCTCGTAGAAGGAGTTCGCTGCGTCGGGCTCCATAAGGTCAGCAAAGCTCTGGAAGTCGTAGTCAAACTCCACCTTGTCAGCATTGCACGCACTTTTCACGCAGCAGTAAACAAACAGTACCAGCTCGGAGATATTGGTTTTCTCCAGCTTGCTCACGTCCTTACCGCTCTCATTCTTGAAGCGCACCATTGCGCCCATGGTCACACGGCAAGGGAACTCCTTGTCGCCAACCTTGATTTTTGTCTTTTTCATACGCGATGTTGTTATTCAGTCTGCTGAGTGGTGTCTGTGATACCCGTACCCACTTTATCCACCTTGCCGCAGTTCTGAAGCGTGATTGAATACTTGGCATCGTCACCAGCCTGTGCGTCAAGGTCAAGAGAGGTAATCAGATACTTGCCTTTATATCCGCCAGTGGCTTTACCTGTGCGTTTGTCTCCTTCACGCAGATTGTACGCTGCATCCACTGGCTCACCCTTAAGCATTGCGTCCTTCATCTGGTCATACGAAGGCACCTCATCCGTGCCGTCAGTAAGTACAACACCATCGGCGGTAATCTGTTCGGAGAAACTCTTGATGTAAGACTCCTTCCACTTGCCACCAGATGCCTCTTTAGTCACACGTTCACCGGTCTCCGCTGATGTGGACACCTTACAACCGGTGGAAAAGCCGAGGGCATTGGTACCCATGGAAAGGATAAGGTCAGTTCCGTCTAAAACACTTTTTGCCATATCTTTCTTGTTATGATTGTTAATACTATGCCGGTCGCCACTCCGACGATAAAGGCGATGAGAAGCATCTTCCACGGATTGGAACTGCGTTCCTTTTCCGTTTTGGCTTCATTCTTCTGCTGCTCCAATGCTTTCTTGTAGCTCGCCATCTGGCGTTCATAGTACTCGCACTGGCGTTGCAGACTGTCGCAAGTGGCATACACAACGATGGTGCCACCTTTGTTCTGCACGGTTGCGCTGGCTCGTCCGTTCTTGGCTCGGTACTCTGCCTTTTCGGGTAGGTTAGTCAGTTCCGCCAGAGGTATCTCCAGCTTGGCTTCCTCCTGCGGTACTGTCTCCGTCCATGTCTGACGAACCTCGCTCTGGAGGGTGTCCGCGGATACTTGTTTCACGCTTTCCTCCGTTGCCACGCTCGCTTTTCGGCTTGTCGCGCAGCCCGACAAGAACAGGGCAGTCATCATGATGCTTGCAACTGTTCGCAGTGTCGATAGCCTTCCTAAGACGCGCCATCTCGCGCTTCGAGGCTTCGAGGTATCTTCTTGTCTCATTGAGTTCTTCCTTCAATGGTTTCACGATGTTCTCTACCAAGATACGGGTGGCATGCTCGGCGTTGTCCATACGCACCGTCTCGGCATCGGCTTCTGCCTTCATCGATTCCGCTTTCGCTTTCCTTATGGTAGCCCGCAGCGTGCATATTGCAACAATGGTAGCCACCAGACCTCCGCCAAGGAGGACGTTCAGGACTTCGCTGATATTCATGCCATCCATATTTTTACTGTTGGTATATTCCTATTGACTTGAGCCACTTGGCTACATCGAAGGCTGGGCAGGCTTTATTTACGCCCGGAAGGTCGCAATGACCTACAATCTTGATCTGCGGAAAACGCTGATGGAAGTTCCGCACATAGTCGGTCATCGCCTTCAGCTGCGCAGGGGTGCGCGTGTCCTTGGGGTGCTTCATATCCTTGGTGCAGCCACCGGCATACACCACATGACGGCTCACACTGTTGTAACCCCTGGCACCATTGGTCACTTCCCACGGATCGACCTCCGCATCTTCGTTGTTATCGACAAGACGTTCCACCTTGCCGTCCAAGTGTATCAGGTCGGTATAGCCTACCTGCTTCCAGCCACGCCCACCCTTGCTTACCGGGTCGGTGTGCCAGTGGCGTATCTCTTTAGAGGTTACCTCACGGCCTTCAGGGGTGGCTGTGCAGTGTAGGACCAAATACTTCATTCTCGCCATTACGCTTCAGCTTTATATCCGCTGGTCATTACAACACCTGCGTCTGCCTTCTTGAACATGCAGATGAAGTAGTGGCGGAAGTTCACCTTGTTGCGCTGGTACTCGGGGTCATTCTCGGCTGCGCTCCAGTACATCTTGGTGGAGCCGGTAGCCTTGAACACACGCTGTGTGTAGAATGCGAATGAGCAGTGGAAGTCACCGGCTGTCTCTCCCTTGTCGCCGACTGCCTTTTTCTCGCCTTTGGCTGAGAAGTACGGGGTGTTGGCATACTCGTAGATGTCGAATCCGTAGAGCTTGCCCACCTTGCCGGTGTTGCGGTCGATGTTGTACTGCTCCTTGAAACGCTGGTCGGTCTCCAAGAGGTCATTCACGTGGTCGGTACACAATACGAGGCGGCGGTTCGTGGTCGGAACACCCAACTTGTCGAGGGCTGCCTTCATCGCGAGCACGTCCTTGGCGGTCATCTTGATACGGCCGGTGGTCGCGTCACGCTCGCCGGTAGTTGTCAGTACCGGGGTCTTGGCAGTGTTCTTCTGTGCGCAGAGGGCGTGTGCAGCCTTGGCGAACTTGGCATCGTTGATGGCGTTTGAATGGCTCTCCTTCACTCGGGCAATCTTGTCGTAGCTGATAGCGTACAACTCATCGTCGGTGATTGGTGTTACCTTTGTCTGGAACTTGTCAAGCTGAATGGCGATGTCCTTGTCATCAAGTGCCTGCAAGGGGATTGGGTAGGTGGTGTTGTTGACAAGTACGTCAGGGTCCACACCTACCTCTACCAGGTGGATAACATCGTTATCGACAATGCTTGAACTGTCGGGGATGCCGTCAAGCCAAGTGCCGGCGAGGAACTCGCGGAGTGCCCTCACCAGCTCGCCGGTCCAAATCTCTTTCAGCACGCCCTCGCGTGCCACTCCCACAGGCATTGCACCGCTCACGGCAAGCGCGACGGCATTGGCACCGACGGCACCTGCCACGGGCGACACGCCCAATGCCATACCGAATACGGCTCCTGTCATCGCATTGAACAGCACAGCCATAATCATGGTCAAAAATACTTTTGCTTTCATTGCTTTTTCTTGTTTTATTGGTTTGTACTAAAGTTCACACTCCATGCCGTACTCTTCCTTGTAGAGTCGCTTGTACTCTTCGGGCTGCTCCTTGCGGAGGGTCAAGAGTTCGCTTGACGGCACATCGCTCAGTTTCTTGTAGGCAGTCGGCTGCTGTGTTGCCGCTCCGCCCTGATGCCCGATAACGGCACTGAGTTTCATCTGCGGAGCCATGGCTGCGACAATGCGCTCCAGTTTCTCCTTGCCGACTTCCTTGCCGAGGTTGATGAACTCGTTCTTCTTGTCGGGGGCGATGCGCTTCTCCCCTACCGCCTTCTCCACGATGGCGGTGATGCCGGCAAGCGTGAGGGTCGCCTTCTCCTGCTGGAGTTTCTCGTTCTCTTCCTTGGCAGCCTTCAACTCACCGAGCTTGGCGTTGATGTCCGCCTCAGTTGCCGTTTCCGGCAAGCCCAACTTCAGGGCAATCTGTTTCTGTTCCATTTTTTTTTGATTATTGTTGTTCAACATTGGCAAGGGACATTCGCTGTCCTTGCCGAGGGTTATCTTCTTGCCGTCCTTCTGCAGCACGATGGCATCGTCATTGGCTCCTATGTCCACCAGGCTGACCTCAAACAGTTTGCTCTTGGTGACAGTAGGGCTGGTCTGCCCCTGTACCAAAAGTTCGGGGTCCTCACTCGTCTCCAATATGTCAAGCCCTATGCTCACCATCTTCAGACTGCCGAACTCATACTGCTTCTTACAGCGTGTGGATAGTTCGGATGCTTCGTCAAACATCAGTTCGCCGGTCACTTCACCATCCTCCACCTTCAGGTCTTTCACATAGCCTATCACATTACCACGCTCGTGCATATACAGCAGGACGGGGTTGCGCTGATACTGCTCCACGTTCATGCCTGCTGTCAGCACTCTTGTGCCGTAGCTGTTCAGGCTGTCGTTGGTTATTCTTACTCGTTTTCCTTTACTCATATCATTGTCGTTTTCTGGGCTGCATTGCCCGATTCGCAGTGCAATATTACGAGGTAATTGTCTGTCCGCCAAAAAAGTGTGCAATGGTTGCACACTTCTATGAAACCATTGCACACTTTTTTGGAGAGCCACCGAAATCGTGGCACTTTTGCATAAAGAATCGGGGCGTGGTATGCCCTGATGTGAACAAAAACCTTATCAACATGACAAAGGCAGATATTGAAAAAAAGAAATCGCTGGCACGCACGCTCTATCTTTCGGGCATGGAGCAGCAGGAGATTGCGGAGAAGGTGGACGTGTCGCGCGTCACCATATCCAAGTGGTGTACAGCCGACGGATGGAAGGAGGCGCGTGCCGCCAAGAACATCACCCGTCCCGAACTGGTGAACAAACTGTTGCTCACCATCGACACACTCATTACACAAGTGAATGGTTCTGACGACCCTGCACTCATAGCAGGACTCGGCGACAAGTTGGCTAAACTCTCGTCGGTCATTGAGAAACTCGACAAGAAGGCTAATGTGGTGGATGCCATCGAGGTGTTTATGGCGTTCTCCAAGTGGCTGGAGTACCGCTCGCAGACAGACCCAGAGGTGACTCCCGAACTGATGCGTGTAATCAACAAGTACCAGGACATGTACATCACAGAACAGATGGGTATAAAATAGTGGAGGCAGCCTATGGCAACAGCAGCGGAAAAGAAAAAGGCATACGAGGAGTGGAAAGAGCGATGCCGGCAAGTGCAAGCCATTACGGACACGTCACTCCTGAAAAGCGAAACGCCAGTAGAACGAGACATGCGTATCAAACGCTTGCTCAACAACTATGCAGCGTTCTGCGAGTATTACTTTCCCCACTTCCTGCAATTGCGTGACAAGACAACCGGTGAGGTCATACGCACCATTCACAACGCTCCGTTCCACAACGAAGCTGCACGCAAGGTCCGAAACACGCCCGACTTGAAGGCTGTATTCATGTGGCCACGCGGTCACGCCAAATCGACCCACCTTGATGTATTCACGCCGCTCTGGTTGATGTTCCAACCGAAGCGGCTTATCAACTTTATGGTGGTTGTCGGAAAGTCGGAGGACAATGCCGACCGACTGCTTGGAGATATTCAAGCGGAACTGGAATACAACCAGCGTATCATTGCCGACTTCGGACAGCAGAAGAACGACGGCGGATGGCAGGAGGGCGAGTTCAAGACAAAGAGCGGTGTGAAGTTCCTTGCCTGCGGTCGTGGACAGTCGCCTCGTGGTCTGCGTGACCGTGAATCACGCCCTGACTATATCGTCATCGATGACCTTGACGACGACCAGCTTTGCAAGAACGACAAACTCGTACACGACCTCACCGACTGGGTGAAGGAGGCTCTCTTTGGTGCGCTTGATGTGGGCCGTGGACGCTTCATTATGGTGGGCAACCTCATCAGCAAGAACTCTGTGCTCTACAATCTCTCACGTACAAAGGGAGTGTTCCTTTCTAAAATCGTAGCGGTTGATCGTAACGGAGAACCGGTATGGAAAGAGAAATGGACCAAAGAGGAGGCGCAGGCTTACCGCGACTTCGTGGGCTATCGTGCCTGGGAGAAGGAGATGATGCACAACCCTATCGTGGATGGTACGATCTTCCGTGCGGATTGGATTCGATACAAGCGTTTGCCAAAGCTCGAAAAGTACGACATGATTGTGTGCTATACCGACCCGTCGTTCAAATCGACAACCTCCAACGACTACAAGGCATCCCGCGTTTGGGGAAAGATTGGCTCGGAACTGCATCTCATAGACAGTTTCGTGCGCCAGGCGACAGTCAGTGAGATGGTTCGATGGCTATACGACCTCTACGAGCGTACACGCGACACGGTGGCTGTTCAGTTCTTCATGGAAGCCAACTTCATGCAGGATGTGATTTTGGACGAGTTTGCCGTGGAAGGTGAGCTGCGTGGCTACCAGCTACCCATCATGCCCGACAAGCGAAAGAAGCCAGACAAAATCCAGCGTATCGAGGCGGTCAGTCCTCTTTGGGAACGTGGCTTTGTCTGGTACAACGAGCGTAAGAAGGAAGACCCCGACATGCAGGTGGGCATCGAACAGACATTGGCGTTGGAACGTGGCAGCCGTGTGCATGACGATGCGCCTGACGCTGATGAAGGCGCTATATGGATACTCCAGCGCAATACAAGACAGGAAAGTTTCAAACCGGTGTTCGGCAAAAGACCGACCGCCAAAAACATTTGGTAACAATGATACAAGTAATAAAGGACATTATCTGGGGATGGCAGTGCAAGCGTGCCATCAAGAAAGCCAAAAAGCTCTCAAAGCTGCTTGGCATGAAGTATTATGTGATTTACATGAACGGCTCGCTGAAGGTCGTGCCGAAACGCACCATCCGCGAACTGGTTGCGAAGCACCGCTTCCGTAAGGGTGTAAAGGTTGCCGACATCGAGCGTCGTGCCATTTATGTGACGCATTAGAAAGGAGGCTGATTATGTTTATCACGGAAGAGGACTACAGAGTGGTCATAGGCGAAAATGCGCTGAAGGTCGTGTCGCAGGCATCGCAGGAGATACGTGACAATGCGGAACTGGAGGCTTGCGAGGAGATTGCCGGCTACCTCAGACCAAAATACGACACGGAAGCGGTGTTCTCGGCTGAAGGCGAAAACCGCAACCGTCTGGTGGTAATGTATACCGCCGACATTGCGCTCTATCACATGATTGCCGCTATGCCCCAAAAGATGGGCAGCGAAATACGCAAGGAGCGCTACGAGCGTGCCATAAAGTGGCTGGAAGGCGTGCAAGCCGGAAAAATCATACCCGACCTGCCGCTCGCCACCGACGAGGACGGCACACCGACTGGCGACCTGCTCATATTCGGTTCACAGAAACAATTACGACATAACTGGTAACGCTATGGATATAAAGAACTTTTTCAGCGGTATGTTCGGAGGTGGCAGTCAAAATATACTGCACACGCCAAACGGGGACTTCAACCTTGCGAAGTCGTCTGACCGCAAGCGCATAAAGAAGATGGTAATCGAACTGCAACGCACCACCGATGCGCTTACACGCAGGGACATTGCCGACTGGCGCAACGCCTGGCAGATGGCTATAAATGTGGACAGCCCGAACCGCCAACGTCTCTACGACATATACCGCGATGTGGATATTGACCTTCACCTATCGGGCTGTGTTCGCCAGCGTGTAGGATTCGTCATGGCGAAGTCCTTCAAACTGGTCGATGCAAAAGGTAATGAGAACGAGGAGGCACACCACTATTTCGACCAGGCTTGGTTCAAGCAAATGCTCGAATATGCGCTTGCCGCCAATCTTTGGGGACACTCGCTCATCGAACTTGGCGACCTCACCACCGATGGCGATGGATGTCCTTGCTATACGGATGTGAAGCTCATTCCACGGAAGCATGTCATTCCGGAATACGGCCGTGTGATTCAACAGCTCGGGCAGGATTGGACTACGGGCATAGACTACCACTCAGCCCCATTCTCTGACTGGCTCATTGAAGCCGGACGGCCTGACGATCTCGGCCTGTATCTGAAGGCTGCCACGCAGACCATTCCGAAGAAAAACATGTTGGCATTCTGGGATTCCTTCGGCGAGATTTTCGGTATGCCGATGCGTATTGCACGCACCACCTCACGCGACCCCAAGGAAATGGGACGGCTTGAACAGATGCTCAAGGGTGCCGGAGCAAGCCAGTACATGGTAGCAGGGCAGGACACCGAGATTGAATTCGTCGAAAGTGGAAAGGGCGATGCCTTCAACGTCTATGACAAACGCATCGATCGAGCCAACTCGGAACTGTCAAAGCTCATCATCGGGCAGACGATGACCATCGAGGACGGCAGCAGCCTCTCACAATCAGAAACACACCTTGAGGTGTTCGAGAACCTGGTGGAAAGCGACTGCACCATGCTGCGCGACATCGTGAACAACCAGCTTATCCCACGCATGATAAAGCACGGCTTCCCGATAAAGGGACTGCGCTTCAAATGGGATGATGCCGTCGATTACACACCGGAGCAGCAGGTGGCATACGAAACCATGGTTGCCGACCGCTACGAAGTGGACCCATCCTACTTTGCAGAGAAATACAGTATGCCTGTAGGCGAACGACGCAATGCTCAGCCCATGCTACCCGGTGGCAGTGACGATGATGGCGACGAGGGCAACAATGAGCCACAAGACGATGACAAGGGCGACAAGAAGAAAAAGCAGCAGCAAAACGTACACGGCTCTTTTTTCGATTAAGCCCCACCGATTATGTGGGGCTGCACCAACGCTATGCCCAGCTGTTAGGCGATGATCCACAAACATTGTCGCTGTCTAAGGAGCAGGAGCAGATACGCAAGCAACTCTCTGGGCTGTTCGACGGCATGATGCGCACGCTCTATTCTCAGAAAGGGTCGGAGTTCCGCATCGAGGTGCTGGCAGAACCGAAAGTTCAGGAGTTCATCAATGCCCATGCTGGTGCTTTGGATTCTACTTTCAAACAAGTGGAGATGTCTGATGCCATGCGCAAGCGCCTCCAACGGTCTGACTATATCTTCTCCGGCATGAAAACGTTCCACGAGCTCAACGAGGCGTTCCCGTCCTTGCTGGATTCTAACGGCAATAGAAAGACGTTCGAAGCCTTTTTGAATGATGTTCGGAAGATAGACAACACCTACAACTCCAACTACCTCCGTGCGGAGTACAACTTCGTGCAGTCGTCTGCGGAGATGGCTGCCAAGTGGGAACGGTTCTCGGAGGACGGCGACCGCTACAACCTTCAGTACCGCACGGCTGGCGACGGCAAGGTGCGTCCGGAACACGCTGCGCTCAATGGCGTAACGCTTCCGCCTTCCGACCCATTTTGGGAAGAATACTATCCTCCTAATGGCTGGAACTGCCGTTGTACCGTGGTACAGGTGCGCAGGTCAAAATATCCTGCCACGCCACACGACGAGGCTATGGCACTTGGCGAGGAGGCTCTGCAGCGTGATACGAAAGGCATCTTCCATTTCAACCCCGGCAAGGAGGACAAGACGGTGCCCGACTACAATCCCTACACCATTCGGCGATGCCGGGACTGCGACATCGCAAAGGGCAAAATCAAGTTGGCAAAGTTTATTCCAGAAAATGAGTTGTGCGCTGCGTGCAAATATTTACGAACTTGTTTGGAACACAAATATAGCGATGGTTTCCGCAACTACAAGAAAGAGGTTACGAATTCTGTCACAGCCATAGACGGCAAGGAATGTGCAAACTTACAAACAGGACAGTTCTATCAGACAAAGAAATCATTCAAACGAGGTATTGCACACGCCTATACGGTCGAGGAGGTTGAAATGTTTGAGACATTCAAGGATTATGCTTCACGAATGACATTCGTCCGCCACAGTCCACTTGGGGAGGTTAAAAATATGACCGACCCGAAAGACATTGCTAACATTCAAAAAAAGATACACCGTGGCGTTACTGGCTACAATGTATATGAGGTTACTATCGGTGATGAATTGTGGGAATTAAAAACAGAAGTGTTCAAAAACAAATCGGAGACACTATATGTAGCAATAAGAAAAGGATAAACGACTGTCCAGCGAGGTTCACATACCCCCATTAGGAATCAGAAGCCTATCCTTTGATGCAAAGGTAATAACAAATTTTCAAAACACAACAAGTTATGAACAAAATTTTCTCATTTCTAAAGAAAAGCAACCGCTACAAGCATCTTGTCGGTGGTTTATTGGTCGGTCTGTGCGCATTGTCGCCATGGGCAGCCATCTATTCTGCCATCATTGCAGCCTCATGTCTCGAACTCAAAGACAAGCTTCACGGCTGTCCTTGGGACTGGATTGACTGGGCTTGCACAGTGCTCGGAGGCTTCATCGCAATGTTATTTTGGCTCATTGTGTAATATTCATTCATCTTTTGCACAGAGAATGAGTAACTTTGCAAACTGGTAGAGTTTCCCATAGGCCGTGTGGTCTATCGCGGGTACAACAATGCGAACGCGAATGGCGGTGTCTCGAATGCGAATGCGAATAACGATGCCTCGAATGCGAATGCGAATGTCGGCTCGCGCCTGGAAATCTAACAAATCGGCGTACAACGATGGGGACGTGTCCCTAATGTGGAGCCGAGGGAAACGAGCCACAGCAAAAGCACCTATATTCAAGGTGGAAAGCTGAAACATCAAGTGTCGGGCAATAGAGTTTGGTAGGTCGGTAACGATTCGAAGAAGTTTGGCCCGGGGAAAGGAAGGCCCTTATCTTCCATCATAAAAAGAAGACCATGCACAGAGAAGGCTATATCATGCAAGAGATAACGTCCTACGGCAATATGTCGGAGGCGTTTGACCGTGTACTGCGTGGGAAGAAGCGTAAGAAATGCCGTCAAGGACGCTATCTGCTCGCACACCGCGAGGAGGTGATTGCAGAACTGACTGAAAAACTTGCCGACGGTTCCTTTCGACTCGGCAATTATCATGAACGCATCATCTGTGAGAATGGCAAAGTAAGACACCTGCAGATTATTTCCATGTACGACCGCATCGCAGTGTATGCCGTGATGAACGTGGTGGACCAGCATCTGCATAAGCGTTTTATCAGAACGACTGGAGCAAGTATCAAGAAGCGTGGCACACATGATCTCCGCAAGTGCATGCAATTGGACATGGAACGTGACCCCGAAGGCACACGCTACTGCTACGAGTTCGACATTAAGCATTTCTATGACAATACTAAGCCTGAGTTTGTCATGTGGTGCTACCGCAGAGTATTCAAAGACAAAATCCTGCTGTCGCTCCTGGATCATTTTCTTCATCTTCTGCCGGAGGGTATCAGCTTCGGGTTGCGAAGCTCACAGGCTTCTGGCAACCTCTTGTTGTCCGTGTTCCTCGACCATTATCTGAAGGACAAATACGGCATCCGCCATTTCTACCGTTATTGCGATGACGGTAGAGTGCTCTGTGGCAACAAGCAAGAAAATTGGCTGGCACACGGCATTGTACATGAGCAAGTCGAAAAAATTGACCTTGAAATCAAGAAGAACGAAAGGGTATTCCCATCAGCGCAAGGAATCGACTTCTTGGGGTATGTGACATTCAACGGATCATACTCACTACTGCGCAAGCGCGTCAAGAAGAAGTATGCAAGGAAACTACACAAAGTCAAGTCAAGAAAGAGACGGCGAGAACTGATTGCGTCATTCTATGGAATAGCCAAGCACGCTTGCTGCCGAAATTTGTTTTATAAATTAACAGGCAAAAAAATGAAATCATTTAAGGATTTGAATGTCGCTTACAAGCCAGAAGACGGCAAGAAGCGATTTGCGGGTGCGGTGGTAAGCATCCGCGAGTTGGTGAACCTGCCCATCGTGGTAAAAGACTTCGAGGTCGGGGTCAAAACCAGCCAGGGCGAAGACCGCTGTGTCGTGTCCATCGAGCAGAACGGCGAGCCGAAGAAGTTCTTCACCAACAGCGAGGAGATGAAAAACATTCTCCAGCAAGTGAGTGAAATGCCAGACGGCTTCCCATTCGAGACCACCATCAAGGCGGAAACCTTCGGCAAAGGTAGAACAAAGTACATTTTCACATGATGAACAGAGTAAACGGAGCACAAGGGGTAAAGCTGCTTGAATGCACCAACCCCGTCAAAGGAAAATGGCGCGTCCGCTGGGACGTGCATAACAACGAGGATGGATCTGCCGACTATATGGAGGCTGAGTTCAACGGAAAGCCATCTGAGGATACCATCAAGACCATGGTGTCGGAATGGTTCAACGACCGCACGAACGAGACCATACTTTCTGGCTTCGTGTGGAACGGCATGAGCGTGTGGCTCTCTAACGAGAACCAGTTCAACTACAAGGTGGCATACGACTTGGCTGTGCAGTCTGACGGCAAGACATTGCCGGTCACGTTCAAGTTCGGAACGGACGATGTGCCATGCTATCACACGTTCAGCACCATCGAAGAACTGACGGACTTCTATACCAAAGCCATGCAGCATATCCAGGACACACTGGCTGATGGATGGAAGAGCAAGGATAATTTCAATTTGGAGTTATACCGAGACTAAGAACAATCCCTTCGGGGGAGGGTAATAAAAAAGCCCCCGGCCTGTTTCAATAGTCGTCTCACTTACCATTTGAACACAAAGCACCTGTCATAGGCACGGCCGGGGGCATAGACCCTCGCTCGCCAATGACAGGCTTTTTTTGTGTGCGCTCTATGCGCCAATAGTAAGTGAGACGATGCAAAAGTACTAAAAATTTCTGAGAATGAAACTAATAGAGATACTAAAATTGAACAGGGAGTTGCTGATTTACTTCCAAAAGGCAGGTATCAGACTGGACGATGTGCAATATATCGACCTATTTAAGGAATACCGCACACTTTCCGCACAAGGCGAGAAGGTGTCATATATCGTGGCAAGGCTCGCCACAAAATATGCCATAAGCGAGCGCAAGGTGTACAGCCTTATACGGCGTTTCAAAACTGACTGCAATCTACTTGCAGTGTAACGTTTGCGTATGGCCATTGTCGGGGGGACACGCGTTGTTACCTTTGCACCGTTTTCAAATTCAAAACGGTTATGAACAAATACCATCAAATTTTACAGAAGGTACTTACTCATGGCAAGTACCAGACCAACAAGAAGGGAAGCATACGTTACCTGCTCAACGAGCAGTTGGTGCTTTCCCCTGCCGACCTGCTCGACATATTCGAGGGGCACGGCATCGCGCGAAAGAAGTTAAAGAACGAGCTACAGCTCTTCATGCAGGGTGAACGCAATGTGGAGAAGTATCGCGAGGTGGGCATCAACTGGTGGGACTACTGCGGTGCCATTCTCGTAAACTCCTACCCTACCTATTTTGAGAAGTTGCCGCCTCTCATCGCCAAAATCAACCGCGAGAAGCGCAACAGCAAGAACTATGTGCTGTTCCTCGGTTCAACCGACGCGGAGACAAACCAGGCTCCATGCCTGTCGCTCGTTCAGTTCCAGATTGAGAACGACGAATTAGTGGTGTCGGCTTACCAGCGCAGCTCGGATGCGAACCTCGGCTTGCCGGCCGACATCTACCACCTCTACCTTATGGCTCGGCAGATTGACCTCCCGCTGAAGTCCATCACGCTGAACCTTGCGAATGTGCATATCTACGAGAACAACATCGAACACACCAGACAACTGCTCGACGGAAATGAGAACGTGAAATTTGAACTGAACGTGTAAGGCATGAGAAAACAGTATCTATCAGCACCGCTCCCTTTCGTGGGGCAGAAGCGCATGTTCGCGCGTGAGTTCATCAAAGTTCTAAAGCAATATCCGGAGGACACGGTATTCGTGGATTTGTTCGGCGGTTCGGGTCTGCTGTCGCACATCACCAAGTGCCAGAAGCCAAATGCCACAGTCATATACAACGACTTCGACGGCTACCGCAACCGCCTACAGCACATCCCGCAGACCAACCACCTTTTGGCTGACCTGCGCAAAATGGTGGAAACGGAGGGCATACCCAAGCACAGCTGCATCCGTGGTGAACTGCGCGACCGCATATTCGCTCGTTTGGAGCAAGAGGAACGAGAGGTCGGGTACATTGACTTCATCACCATTTCTTCCGGACTGATGTTCTCCATGAAATACAAATTGAGCATCCCCGAAATGAAGAAGGAGGCTCTATACAACAATCTCCGCAAGTCAGACTACCCTACTTGTGAAGACTATCTTGAAGGTATCACAGTAGTATCATGCGACTACAAAGAGGTATTCGCCCGATACAAAGACATGCCGAATGTTGTGTTCCTTGTTGATCCACCCTATCTATCCACCGACGTTGGCACATATAATATGTACTGGAAACTTTCCGACTACCTCGATGTGCTGACCATTCTTGCCGGACATCACTTTATATATTTCACTTCCAACAAGTCATCCATTATTGAGCTTTGTGAATGGATGGGCAAAAAACCGACCGTGGGCAACCCATTCAAAAACTGCCACAAGGTGGAGTTCAACGCCACAGTGAACTACAGCTCGCACTACACAGACATGATGTTGTTCACCGATGCCGCCTAACGGCGTTATAATTCGATTCTAACGGCATTAAAAAGCCCCGGCGGTAAATTATCCGTCGGGGCTAAATCGTTGCGACATGGGCGGTTTATCGCAATAGGTAACGCACCGCATAACAGTCGATGCTTTCAAGTATCTCTTCGTGGTTGTGGTTGGTGTTCGTCTCAACAAGCGCCATACCGTTAAAATCATCACCACTCAATCCGTCAAGGGCTGTATGCACCTGGTGGCAAAGGTCGAAAGCTGCATCATGGCCACCGTCAGCCCAGTCTGTCACAAGGTGAATAGTAACAAGTCCCTTGCCACGCTGACTGCCGCCTTGAAATGGCGACCACTCTATCTTTCCAAACTCCACAAAGACGGCTGGACGCGCCCATCCTTCTTCCTGCTCTACAAACTCCACATTGTGGTTCCACAAATCGATGTGCTGCACTTCAGGCACATCGCTCGCCAGTTTTGCTTTAATGGCGTTGAATAATTCCTTTCTCATTTCAATTTATATTCGTGTTCAAAATACTCTGCAAGATTCTCCTCGATGATGTCCTTGACCGCTTGCTCCACTTCTGGCGATGCGCCAAGAAATCTGCGGCGCGGTATCTTGATGCTCTTGCCTTCTTTCATCAGAGCCATGTGCTTCCAGAACTCCGCCTCGGTGCTCAGTTGTACGGTGCGCTTGTCGTTGCGTCTCTCACCATTCTTCTTGCGTCCGAATGATCCTGTCGCCTCATGGTACTTGTACCAGAAGAATCGCTTCATCCTCGCCGTCACCTTTATCTCACCTCCATCGTTGTGTATGGCTGCATAAGGCAGTGTCGAGCAGAACGTGATACTGCTGTCTGTGTTTCGGCTGCTGATGCTCTGCCGCAACTTGCCGGTGTCTATCAGTATGGAACCGCCAGGACGTGTGGGGCTGCTTCTGCGCTGCCACGCCTCGTTGAAGAATGCCTGCCGTTCAAAGTTGCGGTCAAACTCATCACTCAACTCCACCCTAACGTCGTTTAGGATATTGCGGATAATTTTCTGTATGTCCTGGTTCATCGTCAAAGTCGAATTTTAGAAACGTCTGTGCCTCTTGTGGCACTTCGTTCTTAGGGTCACAAGAGGCATTGAGAAGGTTGTAGAAGGTACGCTCACATATACCATAAACAGGATACACGTACCTTCGCCATATCTCGCGGTTGCTGATTCCGCTTTTGGCATGTTGGTCGTATATCCTATTTATGTCGGTGACACGTTTCTGATAGCTTGCTCCTCGCCTCTTGCTCATAAAATGTTTTAGTGTCTGTCTCTTGGTTTATAGGGACGGATGTCATAGCTCATCTTTGCGCTGACGGTTACTCTGCCCGTTCCCTCACATTGGTCACATGTGCTTTCTTTGCCAGTCTCCTTGTCGTGGAGACGACCTGTGCCGTAACACTTACGGCACAAGGCCACTTTCGGTTTCTTCTCTACTTCCAGTATCATGTCTCTTCGCTTTTAGGATTCTGTCATTCCGAGCGGTATTGACTTCCACATTCCGTTCTCGTTCTTTATCTCAGCCCTGATGAACTGCTTACTCACCTCCGGCTGGTAGCTTTCCTCGATGATGCGCACGCCTTCAAGGAAACGCTCATCGCCGGTGTCCTGCGCCACCTTGCGGAGTTGCACGATGCGGCTTGCCTTCAGCGTGCCCTTGGCATCGCGTGCCAGCAGGCGAAACACCATGTTCACCAACGCCTGTGTCTTGTCGTCATTGGCAAGGCCGGCGATGTACTCCTTCACGATGGCGATGCCGTCCTCTACGGTGTCACGGTAGCCGTCGGTCACATACACACCGAGCGTAATGCGCTTGTTGCCCTCGGAGTTGGTGAACGTGTGGCTGCGCTGGTCGTCCTTGACCTTGGTCTTGAACAGGTCAGACTTCATCTCCAGTATGGTCTTGAAGTTGTCCATCACCTTTTGCTTGCTGTCCTTGATTTGCTCGCTAATGCCGAGAAGCACGGGGATGGAATGCTCTATTTCCTCGTCAACGAGCTGTTTGTACTCTTCACGCTCGGCCTTGGCTTTCGCCTCTGCCTCTTTCTTGGCTTTCGCCTTTTGGAATGCCCGGTACTCGGCCATCTCCTCCGCCGTCATTTCAACGGTCTGCTTGTTGTCTTCTTTCATTGTCGTAAACTTTTTGTTGATTATTATTTTGATTGTTTATCACTCGTCGTATTCAGGTTCTGACCAGTCTCCTTCTTCCAGTTCCTTGTCTATCTCGTATTCAATACACTCAAGAAATTCGATGTACTGGTCACCTTGGAGTTCTCTGTATGCGATGCCGTGAATAAATTCCATCACCCGCTTCACTTTCTCATTCATGCCTCACCTCCATTTCCAATTGGTACCATCATGTATTCCACTTGTGGCTGTGCTGGAGGTGTCGGTTCTTTCTTAGTTTTCAGACCTCCCTTGCGCTGAATGGAGCGGAGCTTCACCGATAGCTGCTCCAATTCCTCATTACTTAATTGAGAGAACACCTTGCCGGCAATACGCTGATCCTGACAAAATGCGTTGATGCGTGTCCAGTCTGTTGTATCGATGCCGAGCTTCTGCATCAACCTCAAGCACTGGCTTCGATGCTTGCGCTGTACGTCCTTGGCGGTGCGCATCAATTTGGCTGTAACACCTTCGAGCTTGTCGCACATCATGTCGTACTCCTTACGGGTCATGTCCCTAAGCGAAGTGGTACGTCCATTAGTGAATTGACTCACCACTCCTTCCTTGAACTCATCGCCCAGCTCCTTGGTGGCAAACTTGTAGCTCTTTTTGAGTATGCCATAGAAGCGTGCGAAATTGGTTACTTCCTGTGCCATATCTATTTCAATTTTGACAACCTTATTCTTTCACTTAACACTTTCAAATTACATTCAGGACAACACTCCCCCTCATCTTTCAATGGATGAGGATTGTTTCCATAGCCGATTTGGGGCTTACCGCAAAGGCAGCAAGTGTATTCACGAACATTGTTCTCATGACCTTCAAACATCACTTTAATACCACACGAACTGGCAACATCCAGTTCCAGTTTTGCTCCCTTGCTCAATTCCCAGCCTTGCAGCATATAGATGCAATCACACTTCAAAAGCAGGGCAATGTCCACTCTCATGTGCTCCATCCAGTGAGCATCCTGCGAAACGCCATTTTCAAATGGGTTCACCGGCTCGTAACCTTTTATGGAGAGATAGCGTGCCGCATGGTCAAAGGTTGCCATACGCTCTTTAAGGTCGTAGTGGGCTATCGCTCCGCTGATATAAACTTTCTTCTTCATCTCAGTTATGTTTAGTTGTTAGACTTGTCATTGTAAACCTCCACGGCTTTCTCCGCCCAGATGGTGTAATATTCGCTCACGTTGCCTGAATAGCGTCCTTGACAGTAGGCTCTGAAGCCTTGCGTTCTCACCTTCACACCGGCTGCGTATTTCAGTCTGATGGCAGGTTTGCCGATTGGTTTGCCTTTATCCTCTTGGCTGACGAAAATGAAGGTCTTGCGCTTGAAGCGGTCTATCAGTGCCCTGGTCAGTGAATATTCCCACCCTGCTTCGTATGCGTACTGGTAACTGTCCACGATGATAAACTTGGCACTCTTGGGTTTCGCCAGGCGTTCTTCCAAGGCCTTGATGTCGCCATCGGTAATGAGGCGGAACGAGCCTTGAACATCAGTCATCTTGAATTGGGCGAGCCGTCGTTGCATCGACAAACCAACGCCCTCCTCCAAGGACACATACAACACGCTGCCTATACTGCAGAGCATCTTGGCAAACTGCATAACGAAGGAACTCTTGCCACTGGCACTGGGTCCGCTGATAAACCATGTATCGCCCTCTTCAGGCTGACCGAACACGTCTTTCCATTGTCCTTCAAATGGTAGTGCCTTACACTTGATATTCGCCACATCCTTGGGGCTGTATGCTCGCTTTGCCATATCACTTACTCACGTTTTATTTCTTTCTTCCACTTGACTTGTAGCACCACCCGAGAAGGCGATTAAATGGCAGCCCTATGCCATGAATGGACCTCATTAGGCAGAAATCACCTTCTTCGTCAACTTTACCATCACAATAGCCATAATATACCTGTCCGTTATCCATCACAAAGCAGGCTTCCCGGTTTTCGTCTATTTTTTCCAGTTTCTCTGGGCTTTTCAACACTCTGCGACTTCCATCTGTGAATGTCACTGTTATCTTTGTTTCCATATTACTATACTCTTTTTAGTTTCTCAATTTCCGTGTAAACTCGTCTCAGTCCACCACCCGACTTGCGCACCAGGGTAGCAATATCCGCACCTTCTGGGGCGTTCACCTTTGCCACCACGCTTGCCTGGTCTTTCAGGAACTTCTCACGCTCCTTGCAGTCATCGGGCGTCACTTTAGAGTAGCGGTCACCGTATCGGCTGAGCATCTCGGTATAACCCACTTTCTTGCACTCAATAGAGCGGTTGATTTTGGCTTTCAGTCCGTCCGCACCCATCATATACCAGGCGCAGCATCTTTCTGTAGCGTTCCACAAGGCTTTGAGTTCCAGGAATGCCTCATACTGCAAGTCGCCAGCCTCGTCCAGAATGATGAGTGGGGTGTCAATTGAACGCAAGTAATAAACCAAATCCTCGTACACGTCGCTGTATCTTCCGTTGCTGCCCACACCAAACTCAGTGGCTATCTTGCGCACCAGCTTCAGTTTGGTCTTCACCTGCGAGCAATCTACATAGATGGCATTGCGGTGGCACTGCACATAATAGCGTGCCGTGAACGTCTTGCCAATGTTGGGTATATCACATAGTATCGCACTCAGTCCGCTCTGTTGGCTGAACTCCAGCTGCTTGGTGATATACTCGAAGGTGGCGGTGCGTGCTGGTTTCCATTCAATGCCTCCTCTGAGGTTCACACCCAGTCTTCGGGCGATGGTTATCCAGTTGGCTTCGCTCAGTGCCTTGTCGGTCTGACCATTCTTGATGGCGCTATATACCGAGGTGCTGATGCCCAATGAAGCAGCGTGCTTGGCATCGCTCGGATAGTTCGTGCGGTTGGTGGCTATAGCCTCCAATATCCGCTTCTTGTTCTCATTCGTTATCATGTCTCACGTTATTTTAATTGTATTCTAATATCATTCTATAAATCTGCCAACGGGTCAGAAATGTGGTAGGTCACTTCCATTTCCTGCTCGCTTTCCATTGGTGGAAGTTCAAGCGGTGGCGGTGGTGCAACCTCTTCTGAGTGTTCCGGCTTGGTTATGCCAACAGTTGCAATAGCGTTCTTCTTCACGTAGGCGTTGAATGCAGCTATCTTCTTCTGCTGGTTCACGAATATCTCCTTGTCCTTGTCAGTCTGCTCTGCATCGGCAGTGTTGAACGTACCCACGTCCTCGAGCTTGTCGATAAGTCGGTCGTTCTGGAAGATATAAACGTCGGTCGCGTTGCCGTCCTCATCGGTCAGATAGTAGGCATCAACCTTGTAGTTGTTCGGATCGAGACGTTCCATCACTTCAGTCTTGCTCAACCACCAGTCCTTATACGCCACTCTGCAGTAGCTGTTCCTGCGTATGGAGGTCTCTGTGTGCTCACCGATAAAGCGTGCCCACACCGATTTGTCCATTGGCTGAAGCGTGGGGTTCATATTGGCTTCAAGCACTTGCCAGCGTGTCATGCCGGGGTATTTCTTCTGGTTCGGGTGGAGGGTATTGTTGAACTCCTTGATGTCGCGAATGTCGTCTGCAATCAGTTCTTCCCATGTGTAGTACTGTTTGTCCTCGTAGGTGTCATTCTTCTCGTCAAACACTTTCTTGGCCTCCGTGCGGTAGTGCCTGTCCTTGGCATAGAAGCGTCCGATGCCGAGGTGGTTTCTATGCTCCACACGGCGTTTCTTGGCACCGTTCATCGGCTCAGCGTATTTCTCTTGGGAGTTCATCGGGGCGCAGAAGCGCACAAATGGGAACAATACTCCTGCCTTCAGGAAACTCTCTTTCCACTGACTCATCAAGTGGTTCTCCACCTCAACCTGTGCCGGGCAACCCCAGCCCTTGCTTTCTATCAGTCGGAACATCGAGCGGAAGCAGTCGGCAACCAAGTCCACGTTCTTGTTGCGGTTGTAGGCGTAGCCCACCACGCACTGGCTTGTGACATCGTAGGCGTAGTATGCCTTCGGCCTTGCCTTGGTATCCTTCAGTTTGCGTGGGAGGTCGCGGTCATCGAATGAAATCTTTGAGAACGAGAACTCAGGCGCATGGCGGTGAACGTGTGGCATCTGCTCGTGCATGAATGTGGTGTAAGAGTCAAGCGAGTGTTCAATAAACAGTCGGTTCTTGGGCTTGTTAAGATAGTTGGTGATGGTGCTTTCGCTCAGCGACTTCGGGTCACCGTTCTTGTCGGTCCACTCGCTTGCGTCGAAAAGCTCACCGGTCTCTGGGTCATACACGTCCAGCTCACCGCACACAAACGAGTTGTACAATTCCCAAACATTGGTATTGAACGGCTTGTTGGGTAACACGGCTATCGACAGAATCAAACGCTCGGTACGGTAATCCACCTTACGACTTGTCTGATTACCGAACTTTCGGCTGATGAGACACTGGTATCCGTCACGCTGATACTCGTTCACCTTCTTGCGGAAGCGCAACATACTTGCAGGCAATGTGTGCCCGGTCTTCATACGGTAGCCCTCCACAGCTTGCGACATCATGCTCCAGTCATACTTCTGGCCCATTGTCTTCTGTATCGCCTTGGCGTTGTTGTACAACTTGATACAAGCATTCAGCACGCTGGCGTTGGTCACATACTCCTTCACATGAGCGTCAGTAGCGTGGTCGTGTCCGCACTGGTTGCGCCAGTCGTTGAAATATGCGACAGCTGCCTGGTCCACCTCGTAGTTGGCATCAAGCCAGGCAAGCAGCACCTCAAGCGACGGATCTGGATAAAGCTCCTTGAGTTTGTCTTGATAAGCATCGGGCAGACTGCTAACCGCGATGAGCGCATAACCGCCTCTTCCACCACGACGCACCACCTCCATTTTCTTGCGTGCAACGAGTTGACAGTAGTTGCTATTTGTCATAACACCACCGTCCACCAATTCACGCATAGAAATGCAAAGTCTGTTATCGTGGTACTCCATACTTACTCCTCCTTATCTTAATTCACTTGCAAACTTTTGGATATTCTCAATATCCGAGAACATAACCTGCTCATAATGCTTAACTTTCACTCCTTTGAAGAAGACATCTCCGCTATTGTCATTGCGGCTAAATTCCAACATTGCCCCATTTGGCAAATATTGTCGCATATAGCCATCATAGTCATGGAATGTTTCCATCGCTGGCAACTCGTTCATCAATATGCCGAAATTTTCAAAGGCAGCCTTGCGTATCTTGTTGGCAAGTGTGCTTTCACTCTCAAAAGTCAGAGCCTTCCATACCATTACGGAAGAAACGCCGAATATTTTCATCAGGCGTTCACGAACCTCTTTTGTTACATGAATGTACTTTTTCATATCTCACTTGTTTTAATTATTAACATATTGGTGGAGCTTGGGGAGTCGAACCCCACATGGCTATCCAGCGCATGGCAAACCTGCCACTCCTGCGGTCTTTCCCGCGGTCATCCGAGGCCAACCCTGCCGACTATCCAGTGCGGTGGCTGACTATCCAGTGCAGCACCCAGGGTCTCCGTGTTATCCTGCAATCATTTTACCTCGTTTATCTTCGGTCTAACGCTACATCCGTAGCAGGACATCAGCCGTCTTATCAATCTCGCCACATAACATTCTGGTGCTGTAAATACGATGCCGTCCTCTTCTGTGTAGCTGAAACTAACACCATCCATTATCAGAACCATTGCCACCTTGTGCTTCACGCTCTGCGTCTGCCACTCCTTTAATTCGTTGTCATTCATATTCTTTAATTGCAAATATTCGTTATTCTCGGTCATTTTTCGTACCTTTGACCACTCGTTAAAATATTAACACGTTGCAAAGATACAGATTTTCTGTAATTCAACAAAATAAAATCCAGAAAAAATGAACAATACAGATCCATTTTTACAGAAAGACCATATAGATTACCGCTTTGTTAGGTCTGTCCAAGAGCTTTTAGACCAAGGCATAGCGCATACACAGGGGGAAATAGCGCAAGAACTTGGGGTTAAAACAGCCAAGTTTTCAGAAATAATGAACGGACGTATGCACGTCGGGGTTGACATGCTTGCCATAATATCCGAGGTTTATTTGGTAAACCCAGAATGGCTACTTACGGGACGAGGTGAACGGATTTTTAGGAGCTCATCCATATTACCCGCCCGTTCCGAAGGGGAGAGAGAGGATACCAATCATCCCTATACCTTTGAGGACGAAGAAGAAATTATGCAACAACGCATCAAGAATGTAGAAGAAGAGGAGAAAAAAGAACAAGAAAAATACACAGCTCCAACTCTACTAAACCTAATCGCCGAAAAAGATAAACAGTTACTCGCCCAAGCAGAAGATATTGGTCGCCTCAAAGAGCAAATACGACAAATGACCATTGAAAAAGAAAAACATGTATTGGATGCCGACACTTCAAATATTGCAAGTGCCGGGTGAATCCATTCCATATCATTATAGGTAGCAAGCAATAACACCATACTTATACCCCTCCAACACCATTCGTGTACCATTTGGAGGGGTGTACCCCCGCTTTCGGGGTTCATTCTATGTAAGAATCCTCATAAATACAAGGTTTTAGCCCGATTCGCGCCCATTTTACCAATATCACAAATGGGTAGTTTCCCCCACCCTATCCCTTAAAACCATCCTTTTCCCTCCCCCTCTATCCTACCCCCGAAAACCCCGAATGTGTAATTCCTATTTCCGTATTTTGTAATTCCTATCTGTAATAGCATTTGTAATCCCATTACAGGTTTTCTGTATTCGGAGCACAAAAAAAGGGAGGCCAATCGACCTCCCAACCAACAACCGTCCAAACGGCCTTTTATTTGCGTTCTAACGCCATAAAAACACCAGCCTAATCATCTGCCCCACGAGAGCATGAAATAAGCGTAGATTGCTTGATTATAGCGCGTTTCGTGCATAATGTACCATTGCCAGACAGCCCTGCATGAAGCAAATAATTCTTCGTTGCGCCGATCTGTTCAGCCGTCAAAACCGTATAAACCGCGGAAATGCTGCTAAAGTACCAGTCTTTCCGCCTCGTTCCATCTATATTGTGCAGCAGATGCACATGTATTACCTTTGCCATATTCACTCGTTTTGTTTCTGCAAATATACCAAATAATCATTATATGGAATAATTTCGCAATATAAAATTTCAGAAACACCATAAAAAAAGTGGCCTCAGCCACCATTCTACCCCACCCCAACACAACACCAACCACCAACAGAAACGCAATATAAACCACCCGTAAGCCCCATGTAAACCACAGGAGCCTCAACAAGCCCCAAAAGTAAACCAAATGTAAGCCTATGTAAACGCTTCGTTTTACGCCGTCATTTCAACCACACACGCCTAACTCGTTGAAACACAAACCCCTCACCCATTTTTCAGCCGACCGACTCATATACGTTTCGTTCTGTGCCCCATAAAAAGATTCCATTCCGCTTCGCTCCATTACATCTTTTCTGCATACCTGCCTACACACATCAAATTCCTAACGGAATTTAATCGCATCTTTTTCGAGGCAACATGTATATCAATTCCTTTTGTTTTGGTATCCACCCCTGTGATTTTCTATTGAGCCGAATAGGGGTGGTGGCGGTGCTTCATTACGGATAAATTTCTGTAAATCACAAAAAAGTCGTACCTTTGCAGTCTGAAAAGAAAAATCAACATTTTTAATCGTTTATGAACTGGTTATACGACTTAATTGCTGGTAGTACCATCGCTCATGCTCTTTTCATCTACTCTATCGTTATCGCCGTTGGCGTGATTTTAGGTAAAGTGAAAATTTTCGGCATCTCACTTGGGGCTACCTTCGTGCTTTTTGTGGGCATCATCGCAGGCCACTTCGGCCACATCATCTCGCCCGATGAAGCGTTCATCAACCACAACACCTTGAAGTTTATTCAAGAGTTTGGTTTGATTCTCTTCGTGTTCTCCATCGGTTTGCAGGTGGGCCCATCGTTCTTCTCGTCATTTAAGGAAGGCGGTATGCTGCTCAATGGGTTGGCAGTGTGTATCATTGCGCTCAACATTGTGGTGGCATTGGCCATTTACTTCGGTATCGGCGGCGTTGAGCCCAACGAAATCGTGGGTATTCTCTCCGGTGCCGTGACCAATACCCCCGGACTGGGTGCCGCTCAGCAGGCTCTTATCGAAACTCAGGGCGAATCAGCCAACGCGCTCAACGAATCCATGTCGATGGGCTATGCGGCAGCTTATCCCCTCGGTGTGGTGGGCATCATTCTCTCTATGATTTTGGTGAAGGTGATTTTCAAAATCAACATCAAAAACGCAGCAAAAGAGATTGAGGACGACAACGCCAACAGCTTGCTCAAGCCTCACATGGTGACATACAAGGTGACCAACAAACTCGTTTTCGACCGCACTATCCAACGCTTGCACGAAATCATGGACCGCAACTTCGTGATTTCACGCATGAAGAAAACCGACGGCGAAATCGTGATTCCTGTGGCCGACACTATCATATCGGAAGGCGAACTCATGCGTGTGGTGATTTCTGAGCAAGACGAGGAAATATTCGACGCCATGATTGGCCCGAAGGTGGACTTCGACTGGAAAGAGGAGCAGACTCCTGTGGTGAGCCGCCGCATTGTGATCACCAACAGCGAATATTCAGGCCGAAAACTCGGTTCGCTTCGTTTGCCTAAGGGCTACGGCCTCAACGCCACCCGCGTGAACCGTGCTGGTCTCGACCTTCTCGCCAACCCTAACCTCTCGCTGCAAGTGGGCGACCGCATCACCGTGGTGGGTCAGCTTGAAGACATCAACCGCCTTGCCTCACACCTCGGCAACTCAATGAAGCGCCTCGACCACCCAAATATGTTCACCATCTTTATCGGTATCTTTATGGGTATTGTGCTTGGTTCTATTCCATTGGCATTGTCAGGCATGTCGGTGCCTATGAAACTCGGTTTGGCTGGTGGTCCGCTCGTGGCTGCAATTCTTATCGGTCGCTACGGCCATAAGATAAAACTGGTGACCTACACCTCATCAAGCGCCAACCTCATGCTCCGTGAATTGGGCATCTGCCTCTTCCTCGCTTCGGTGGGACTGGCAGCCGGCACCAACTTCGCCGCCACCGTGTTTAACGGCACCGGTGCAAAATGGGTGTTCTACGGCTTCCTCATCACCTTCATTCCGCTCATCATCGTGGGCTTTGTGGCTCATAGCAAATTCAAGGTGAACTACTGCACCCTTATGGGTCTGATTTCGGGCAGCACCACCGACCCACCAGCACTCGCCTACGCCAACAAGACGGCAGGCAACGATGCTCCAGCGGTGGCTTACTCTACGGTTTACCCTCTCACCATGTTTTTGCGTGTGGTCACCGCCCAATTACTTGTAATGACACTTCTGTAAAAAACACATACAGCACCCATACCGTTCCGAAAGATGTAGCGTCTTTCGGAACGCTTTTTTGTAAAATACACGGAAAATAACTATATTTGCAACCCAATAGCAGAAGATAAAGCCCCAAAACAAGGTAACAGATGGCATCGAGAACTAAAGACAAATTGATAGATGTGGCTCGTCAGCTCTTCGCTCACAAGGGCGTTGAGAACACCACGATGAACGACATAGCATCGGCAAGCGACAAAGGCCGACGCACCATCTACACCTATTTCAAAAGCAAAACAGAAATTTTCAACGCCGTGGTCAACCGCGAGGCGCAAAGCATTATCGAGCGCATCGCCGACATTCCGTCGATGCCCATCTCGCCCGAGGAAAAGCTGATGAACTTCATTTTCTCGCGCTTTGAGGCGGTGAAAGAGGTGGTGGGGCGCAACGGCTCGCTAAAGGCAAGTTTTTTCCTCGACGTGCGCCGAGTGGACCGTATTCGCCGAGTGAACAAGCACAAGGAGATAGTGCTGCTGAAGGAGATTCTGAACGAGGGCGTGCAGCAAGGCGCATTCCGCATCAAGCATGTGGACAAGACCGCCGAAATTCTGCTCATGGCTATGCAAGGGCTGGATTTACACTACATTCGCGACAGTTTCGCCGATTTGGGCATCAATAAACTCAAACTCCGTGAATATCTCAAAGACTTCCTGCTCAACGGCATTCAGTGCCACAACAGCGAGAAAGACGAACTATAATTTTTTCGACTGACAAAACATTATAAAGAACTACAATAACTAAAAAAGAAGAAAACAATGAAATTACTTGAAGGAAAAGTTGCCCTGATTACTGGTGCCGCTCGTGGCATTGGCAAGGCTATCGCATTGAAATTCGCTAAAGAAGGCGCCGACATCGCATTCACCGACCTTGTAATCGACGAAAACGGTAAGGCTACAGAAGCAGAAATCGCTGCCCTCGGCGTAAAGTGCAAAGGTTATGCAAGCAACGCTGCCGACTTCGCTCAAACTGAAGATGTGGTAAACGCTATCAAGGCTGACTTCGGCAAAATCGATATTCTCGTCAATAAAACTTTTTTCCTCTGTTTTAGGGGCACCTGCACAAGATAGCAGAAATGCCGAAAAAGCAAATGCAATCAAATTTTTCA
>OHXZ01000106.1_pt1 | contig 39737 bp, 54 predicted proteins | sample 1580021 | NCBI WGS metagenome assembly OHXZ01 (sample SAMEA3882520, study PRJEB24775) | human gut metagenome | biome: human-associated habitat; feature: intestine environment; material: feces | place: Netherlands | collected 2009/2010
TCCGTCAGGGCGGAGTAAATCTCAAGGACTCGTGGTGCTCCATTGATAATGGCGAAATTTTTGTCAGAGGTATGCACATTTCTCCTTACGAAAAGGGCAACATCTTCAACCGCGATCCCCTGCGCGTCCGCAAACTCCTCATGCACAAGCGTGAGATAAGCAGACTCTACGGTACGGTCAAGCAGGACGGTCTTTCACTGATCCCTCTTGCAATTTATTTCAAGGACTCCAAGGTCAAGGTGAAGATCGGTCTGTGCAAGGGTAAAAAACTCTACGACAAGCGCGCGGACGCTGCCAAGCGCGACGCAAAGCGTGAGATCGACCGCGGAATCAAAAGCCGCAACCAATAACTCCACGATCGACCGTTTGTAACCAATTTTTCAACTTTTTAATGTTGCATTGTAGCTTTTGTTGTGCTATAATACTACTATAGTGATCACAGCACGGTTGGCTTTTCTTGCGCAGCCGCGGCTTCCATGGGGGCGTAAAGGTTTCGACGGGGGCTTTGAAGTGTGATAAGCGAGCGGAGTACGGCGTGATCTCCTTAATCCTCGCCACGTTTAAATATAAACGCAAGAAATAATATCACAGTTTCTAGAAATAGCGAACTGGTAGCTGCTTAAGTCAGCTTCTGTCCGCCGAGAGAGTACCGCGGCTCTCGCTCGGGCATCGATCAGCGGTGAACGATTTACGGGAGTGTCCGTGCCCGTAAATTGCATTCGGACTACTTTGGCTCTCAGCCCGCTTACCGGCAGACTGCCAAGGGAACTTTAATAGGTAATATACGCTCGTAGAAAGTTGCATGAATGAACTTTCGGACGGGGGTTCAATTCCCCCCGCCTCCACCAAACTTAAAATTGCTATATATCGTGGATATATTGTTTCTTCCCGATATATAGCAATTTTTTTGAAAACATTTTATATTGATTTGAAATAATATTTTGAAACAAAACGAAGTATTTTTGAATGGATATCACACGAAATATCACACGAAAAAGAGAAGTATCAAGATGTACCTTGATACTTCTTTTTTATGTCAAAGTGTCCAATACAGAGATTACTTTTTGTGCATTCCTACAAACTCACGCAATGCGTGAGTTTTTTGCGTTATTTCTATTGACTTATCACGCATTGCGTGATATAATATAATCACAGTAAAAAACAACTTGCCGAAAGGCAGAAAGATTAAGGGGTAAGAATTATGGCAAAGTATAACGGATATTCTGGAAAAGTTATCAAGCAGTTATTTGAAATCGGTAAAGACTGTGAGCAGAAAGGGATGACAGCATCCGAAGTTGTTGATCGTTTGGCAGAACTGGGGTTTGGGAGTGACGAGGCATACGATATCGCAATTGCAGGCATGAAGTACGGTGACAGGATCACTATCGAAGAAAAAATTTGGTACAGGGTCGGCGAGCCTGCACTGGATTGGCATGGTGACTGCTACAAAAGTAGCTATAACTACGCTGATGAGCGCCCCGAAGATGGTATATCAGTAGTCACTATCGAATGGTTGCATAGTCTGAAATCTGTGTTCTTTGGCGCACACGATGACGACAAATTGAAAAACCGCGGCGTATACAGAATCAAGGGTATTCAAATTGGATTTGGCGGCGATGATGAGCCGGTTATATATGCAACAGATTGGGCAGAAAAAACAAGAATTCGCACGTTCACAGGTTTAGAAAAAGCTGTAAAAACTGCAAATAAATAACATAAACTGGGCGGAATGGAAACATTCCGCCTACGGAGGTGTACTATGACAATTAAAGAAATGCGAGCCAAGTCAGGCATGACGCAGAAGGCGTTTTCAGAATATCTAAACATCCCCAAACGCACAATTGAGGACTGGGAAAGTGGCAGAAGAAAAACGCCCGATTACGTCATCGAACTGATTGAGTACAAGCTGACACACGAAGGGGTGTTGTTATGATACGGAAATGCACCGAATGCGGTAAAGAATTTAACTGCTCACCGTCTGACAAAAAGCTAACTTGTAGCAAAGAATGCAGCCGAAAGCGGCGCAGTAAGCTACGACAAGGGCATAAGAGAACCGATGAAACACGTCAAAAAATATCTGAATCTTCAAAGGGACGAGATATGTCCAAACTTCAAGTCATCGGCACAGCCGCCGCGTTAAAATCGCCAAAGGCTGGGCGCTATGAAACTAATTCATCAGCAAAACGCTGGGTTCTGTTGTCACCAGAAGGGCAAATTTACGAATGCACCAATTTGACGGAATTTGTACGGAAGAATCCGCAACTTTTCGGCATCGAATTGACTGACAAAAATGTCATTCGCATAGTTCACGGTTTTTTCACTATTAAAAAGAATCTCAAAAGACGTGAAGGTACAGTAACTTATAAAGGTTGGTCGCTGCTGAGTTGGTCTGACGAAATAAACAAAAACCTTTGATATTCGCCAAAATTCGACAATTATTTTTCAGCGCGGTATTGACTTTACAAAGGTTATAGGTATAATAGAATGTAGAGGTAACGTAAATTTTAATTTATTATCTTTTCCCACATACTTTCATGCGTTATCTCTTAATGGTCAAAAAAACGGCAGAGGAAACTATCCCCTGCCGTTTTTCTGTCAGTTTATGAGCCTGTCCCAGTCTGATCCGCCGAGATATCCAACCCCGAGCCGATTAGCCTGCTGGAAGTTGTAGATAGCGGTCATGGTTCGCTCGCCCGCGATACCGTCTGCCGCTCCGCAGTTGAACCCGATAGCATTCAGCCTTGCCTGAACCCAACGCGTCAGCTCACCGCTGTCGCCATTGTTGATAGTGTACTTGTGGCACTCTGCGCGCGTTTTTGCACCTGCAATGCCGTCCACAGCCAGCGATGCGCCCTTGGCGTTTAAAATTGTCTGGAGTTCAGATATCGGATTTGTTTCTGTTGTGACTGCGTAGTACCTGTAAAAGTCATCTGTTACGCTTCCCGAAGTGCCGCCTCGTACTGCTTCATCGCCGTACCACTTAGCCCCTGTACGCACGTCAACGTGAATCGCGGTGTAGGTACTGTCGATGTTGCCAATGCCTCTGAAACCGATATCCTGCGCCTTGCAGGCCACTTTCTTGGTGCTTATGATATTGCCGCCCTGACCGTAGCATATAATATCCGCAGCGTTGCCCTTGGTGTGCTGACCTGTGCCGTTACCGCCTACAGCCTTGTCGTGGTCAGGGCAGCGGTAGCCGCTTGTCACGATGATCTTAGAACAGCTAAGTGCCCTGTAGAGCTTTTCGAGATTGGTCACAAGATTCGGATTAATTTCCGTATCATGCGTTTTACCACACTTGCAGCGGAACTCTCGCACATTGAAATGCGCGGAAAGCTGCGTTTCGTCGTTGTAATCGTATTTCATGATTTGTCCTCCTTATTTACCTAAATTTGATATTATTTCACGTTCGCGTTTGCTCAGTTCCCACTTGTCCGCTTTCTCACGTTCCGCTTTCTCACGTTCCGCTCTTTCTCGCTCCATTTTAACGCGCTCAGACACAAGCCAACCGTCACCATACACTGCTTTTCCTGCCTTTTTTTGAGAATCAAGAGAAGATACTCTAACGCTTTCAGCTCTTGGAATACAGAAATTAATTCCGAGGCGTGAATAAGGATATATTGCCGCAGTAGTTGCAAGTTCAAGCGGATATATGTACTTGGGCATCTGTTTCTTCTGCTCTTTTAAGTTGGCTTGATTTGCTGATTTTACAGCGGAGTACAGCACGGGTTCTGTTCTTGCTCTTACCTCGTGCGGTTCCAAGTTTGTTACGAATGATGTGTCAACAACTGCGCCATTAGCATAAGTAACGCTAACCCCGACAACAAGAACAGTGCAGAAGTCACCGTATCTGCACGATGTCAAAGTGGGAGCAAATAGGAAAAACTTTATATTATGTTCAGTGTAAAACTGTATTATTTGTGATAATATTGAAAAGGGCGGATTATCGACCACTATCTTTCCACTGTAGTCAAACGATTTGTAATCACCGCCCGGATAAAATGGACGTACAAAGTTTGACTTGTCAATGCTGTATTCTTTTGCACACCAATCCGCAACAGCAGTATACACCATTTCAGGTGTATAGCAATCGTCTGTAGTTTTCTTAGGGTTAAATTTTTCAACAAAGCCCTCGTAATCTTCAAATTTTTCTTTGTTCTGACTTGTTGCAGCCATCATTACCTCCTACTTGTTGAAACTCTTCAACTTCTTGATAATTTTCAGCGCCCACTGTGCATCGGGATTGATCTCGGCGTAGTTCTCGAAAATGCTTACTATTTCCATGACAGTGATATATGTGAAAACTAAAACCGCCGTCACAATGCCTGCGATGTCGGACAGCTCCTCAGCCTGATAGTACTTGCCCAGCTCATGGATTCCGATATCCAGTCCGCAGACTGTCACCATTACAACGATTTCGCCAATCTTATTCAATCCGCCCTTTCTCATCTTGGCGCTGCATATGTCGTCATTGCAGTATGCTTTGATGAATCCTGTGACGTAGTCTGCGAGCGCAAGACCGATGATTATTAATATCATGATTATGTATTTCATACTGTTGCCTCCTCTGATGCTGTTGTTGTACTTGCCGCTTCAAGCGCAGTCACCCGCGCGACAATTTCCTGATATGTCGGCGAATACGGGACGTATTTATCGGTAATATCGTAAATAGCCTTTTCGCATATCATAGCGTCCGTGAACGTTAGAGTATCATCAACACCGCCAGTCGCCGTTGACGCTGCACAAAATCGAATGATTGAGCAGTCTTTTGCGAATGTGATTTCTTGCGAAAGGTTCTCGCCACGTTCAACCTGAATGTCCGTCAGAGTGTCCGCCCAATTCGCTGAAAAGAACATGATCCTGCACGTTGTACTGTCCGTGTCAGTAGATGAAATGCTGCCGAAAGTAAGCATATATGTGCCTTTAGGGATAGGCTGCTGGAGCTGAATTTCGTACCACTTTGTTGAGCTTGTGGCAGCGAAACTCGTAGAGTTAACAGGGAGAAGATTCTTTCGCGAATCTCCGTCAATGAACCCCACAATATGCTTTTCATGCGCCTTTAGCAAACCGTCAATAATTTTTGCGTTATCGGTTATGACCGCCATGCTGAATTTGTCGTTGTGGTTTTCCTGCATTCCTAACTGATAATTTTCCGTGTATGTCGTGCTCATTATTTCCCCTCCAGTTTACTGATCTTCATTATTTCCGTTCTGCATATCGGGAACTGTTCCATTCCGTTTATGTCGGTTGTGATAACGGATTCCTGAACCGCACGGTTCTGCTTGTCTGCTGCTGAATTGCCGCTCGTGATCGTGCTGCCCATGTATCGCGGACGGACGAACGATGACGCGAGATTTCCGAGAACCATTCGCGTAATATTTCCTGTCAGCTCGTCTTTTTCCACCTCGGTGATTTTCTGAACTTCGTTGATGTCAAGCTCGGGGCAGTATATAGTACCTGAATCGCCATAATTGTAATTCTGTAGGTCAACAAAATCGGCATACCGCTCATCGTCTTTCAATGCCGCAATTTCAATTTCATAGGTGATTTTAGGATAGCAGACTGTTTTCCAGTACGCATTTCCGTCTGCGATAAGTCTGTCCATATCACACTCAGAATAGTTAAACTGTACCATGCGGGTGATCGCGTGGTGCATTCTGTCATTGATAGCAACGTTTGTAATACCCCACATCTGCCCGTAGTTGTCATAACAGTACAGTGCCGTGCAGAAGTCACTGTAATCCACCTTTTGCAGGATCTTCACCATGTCCAGTGAATACCGCAGGTAAAACGCATTATCGTGGGCATACTGCATTCTGTTGTTGATACTGAAATAAAAATTATCGCGGTAAAGTTCACCGCCATAGCGATTCATCAGGCTGTTGTCAGCACCTACCATAGCACCCCAGAACGTTACATTTACATACTCTTCCGCACCGAGAACTGTCTCAATGTCGGAATGCCCCTCGAACTCATACTGCTCCGTGTGTGCCCATTCCTTTTCCCATTGTCCCTCAACGGACGACTGTGCGAACTGAATGAACCGTTCTGCATTGCCGCCATCGAAAGTCGCAAAGTGTATCAGCAAATCATTCAGATCATACGAAATATGCTTTGCATGAACTTTTATCTCGCGACCGCTTTCACTGATTTCGGGCTGACTGGCATCAATGCGGAATAGCTGACCGTCAACTTTCAAAACGTTGTTCACGAGCAGGTTCTTCCACTTGCCCCATTCGTCCAACGGGTGACGGAGCGTTATTTCCCAACGTTCATCGTTATGCACAGATGTGCATTCGATAGGGTCGAGAATGGCAAGTCCGTTCCCGTCAAAACCTGTCTGCGGTTCGTGAAGATCATAAACGTGAATCGTTCGTTTCCGTTCCAGTGCCCATAGGTCAATGCCCCGTATGTCGGGAAGAAGTTCATTGTAAGGTACGCCGCTGTTCACAGACGACGATATGCGCCAAATGGCATACGGAAACGGTTTTTCTATCGGTTTTGCAGGCAATGATATAAATTCATCATTGTATAAACCGCTATCAGTCATGTACCATGCCATATCACTCAACTCCTATCGGGAATCCGATTGACTGCAAATACGACGCGCTGCCAAGCTGTTCTTCTGTCACCTGTTTTATATTTTGCGCTGACACGGTTGCACCGTTCAATTTATCAGAATTTATCAGGCACAAAGAACTTTGATTTTGCGAGTATAGCACGTTAATCTTTTGTGTTGATTCACATACAAAATCAAAAGCACTGTACTCCGAATGCCATGCCCACCAATAGCCGCTTGACGGTGTCCCGTCAATACATATATTCAAAAACGGATTGTTGCCTGTAACAATGCAATTGTGGAACGCTATTGCGTTATATCCGATAGACGTATTTGTTGCCCCTGTATGGGTAGACGCACCTGAGAATTTAACGTTGCAGTAGTACAAGTCTATCGCGTTAGGGAAACTGTTTGCTCTCAGTCGTGAAAATGCTGAATTTCCCTGAAATATAATATTAAATGATGAATTATACACTATCGGGCGCGAATACGAATTATCATACTCACTGCCTGATATCACAAAATATGAATCTGTCACCATGCCGCTGAATCGCATATTCCGCAAATAGCAATCAACGCGCGAACCACAGCTTATCCGAAATAACGCTGCCCCGTTTTCGACAAGAAAGCTTGTGATATTAAAACCACTTACGGTACAGCTTGAAGTTATTGCAAATACAACGCCACCGTTTTTAAATATGCTTTTAATCGCCGTCCCGTTTCCGTTGACTGATTTTGCCAGCACAGATACCTGCCCTACGCCGTTAGGCGCAATATCGTTCATGTCCCAGACCGCGCCCTCGGCACATTCAACGTATACTCCCGACTTTCCGACCGCCGTCACGAAATCTGCCCATGTGTCAACGATATACGGATCTGCCTGCGTTCCTGTTCCTGTCATAGAATTCCTCCTTTAGAGCCAGCGTTCGCGAACATTGACGGTCATAGCAGATGCCTTGCCGCCGTGTTTGATGTAATTCTTTCCGACATGAAGCAGCGGAAATCCGTATTTGCTCTTCGCCGTTATATCCATATTACTGCCGTTTTTGACGTAGTAAACGACTTGCAGCTCGCTGTCGATTATGTACTCGGTTCCTGCCGTAAGTCCGCTGACTGTAAACTCGCTGCCGTTGGTATCGATAGTTATCTCCGATTCGGTCGGCGTAAATTTGATCTCGGGTGCTGAAAACAGTGTACCCTTGTTTTCAAGTTCGGTGTAATCCGTTGCGCCTGACAGGTCGGCAGTTGTCGGATTCAGTGCATACGCAAACGGTCTGCACACTACATTTATCGGAACATCAGCCGCAAGAATTGCGACTGCCTGCGGAACGAGAGGATTAATTATAACATCGAGCACTTCATCAGGAGCAGTAGATATCCACAGCTTGCCCGTTCCCTTGAGAACACTGTATATCTCCCTCATTTTCTCAGGCGAAGCTTCATGGACATAACTCTCAATTGTTATGCTTGAATTTTCGTAATATTCGCTTTTCTGCATGATCTTGCGCAGCGCACCCGTAAGAGCCTTTTCAGCGTAATTCTCGCTCCATGTGGGGCGGATTATAGGCTTTTTCACAATAAGCCCGAGATCTTCACTGCTTTTGCCGTTGAAAATAAAATAACTCATACCATGCCCCTTCCTGTTTCGATTGCTCTCTGCTCAGCCGCGAGATCTTCGGCGATTCTGCGCACATCATACCGCCCCGAAACTGTTGCGTTTATCGTGTTGTTGAAGTAAAATACCTTTTGTGTATTGCCGTCCTGAACAGGTGTAAGCTTGGAAGTTCGGCTAAGAGGTGTGACCTTAACGCCGCCGTTTATGATCTCCAGCAGCTCCGGGCCCGATTCAGCAACAATACCGCGTCCGAATCCTGCGTTTGATATGATACCGCCTACAGCGTTCATACTGTATGCGCCGTTCTTGTAAAGCCGTGCGTCCGACGCGCTTTGGATACTTTTCTGAATAAGGTTGTTGTTATCATACAGCCAGCGTGTCCATTCGCTCACGGTGTGAGAGTAGTTTTCTCCGAAAAGTTCTCCTGCGTCTATACCGTTTCTTCGTGCCCATTCAAGTATACCCTTGGAAAGACTGTTTTCACCATCGCCGAAAGTGGTGGAAAAACCGTTCTGACAGTTCTGGTCGTAAAATCGCCAGAAGTCGTCTCCCGTAAGGCTGCCCGAGTTCATGCCCCATTCGAGCAGCTTCGTGACATCATAGCCCTTGTCAAGCTGTTTTTGAACAATATCAACATAATTTCCGTTGAAAACATCACTTGTCTTTATGCCCGAATTTGCGAACCACTCGCCGAGTTTTGTAACGTCAAAACCTGCGTCAAGCATTTTCTGAATGCTGTCGCGCATTTCGTCTGTCATGAGTTCAGTTGCGTCAACTCCTGCGATTTGCGATTTTTCGTAAAGTTCTCCAATCGACTCGAACACATCGTCCATAGCCGCCTGACTGTCCGATGAAAGTGCAAGCTTCAGCTCTGAACTAAGGTCTGCCATGCCTTTTTTGACGGCTTCCTTTCGCTTTTCAAGGTCTGATTCGGCATCATCAAGAATCGCATATACTTCATTCTGAGTGCCGTACAAGTCAGTTACTACTGCATCGAAATTGCCCTCAGAGAAGTCCTTAAACGCCGTGTCATATTTTTCAATAGCGGCTGTCGCTTCCTGCCAGTCGCGCTCATATCCTTCTGCGGCGGTACGGCTATTTTTTTCATGTTCTTGTGCTTCATCATATGCGTCAATTATGCTTAAAAGATGATTGTCAGAGGCGGTATTGGAGCCATATTCAAGATTACTTCGGTCATCAACATATTCCTGAATCGTTACCGCTTTACCGTTACGAGTAGGCGCGACCGCTGCCCATTCCGCTTCAATTTTTTTCATTTCATCTTTGTATGATTGTGCTTGCTGGTCGAAACTAATATAATTATCTTTCGCTTCCTTCTGAATCTTCTGATATTCAGGGATATTCTCAGAATATTCGTCAAGGAGCAATGAGGATTTTTTCTTTTCAATTAGGTCATCAATTTCCGATTCCATTTCCTTGTACTTATCGATCATGTTGTCGGTCATTGTATACTCTGTGCCCAGCGCGTCATTTAGCTCGCCGAGTATGTACTCAGCCCGCACCTTATCGGAATCCTTGACGCGTCCCGTAGAATCAGCGAGGTTTTCAAGTTCTTCCCATAGATCCTTTGTACGCTCAGTCTCGTTCAGAACGTCTCCGGCTCGTTCATTGAAACCGTCTTTCATGTCTTTCATTGACTTGGCAAGATTGTCGATGTTCTCATATGCGCCCTCATACATCTTGCTTATACCCTCGGCATAGGAAGGAATACTGTCATATTTCTTGTACAGTTCAAACAGCGCCGCAGAAACGCCGAAAATGCCTGTAGCAACGGCAACAGCAGGATTCGCTGACATTACCGCATTAAGACCTTTCATCCAGCCTGTGGCAGTCTGAGCGACTTTCAGCATACCTATTTCTACGCCTACCGCTGCGATGAGCGGGGCTATCGGTTCTAAGATATCAGCCACAACAGGCAGCGTCTTGACCGCCCCGCCAACAAGCTTACTGCCTACCTTGAATACCTTGCTCAAATCGTCCTCAATGTCGGGCATTTTCTTTGTGATGTACTGTACGATATCGCGCATTTCAGGTTCTAATTCATCAGCGAGAGATATTTTCATTCCGTCAACAGCGCTGTCTAAAAGAACGAAATCGCCCTGCAAGTTGTCCTGCATTGTGCTGCTCATGTCAGAAGCAGCGCCGTCACAGTTCTTTATAGCAGCCGAAAGCTTTTCCACATCCGCAGGAGCAGCATTCATAAGCGAAAGCCAGCTTGCTATTGCTTCTTCGCCTGCTATCTTTTTGCCGTATGTAGTCTGTTCCTCATCGGTCAATCCCTGCCATGCCTCGCGCGTTTCCGCGATAACATCTCCGAAATCTCGCGCCTTGCCGTTCGTGTCGTAGAACTCAACGCCGAGTTTTTCAACAAGCGTGCCGAGTGCTCCGAGAGATTTTGAAGAAGAACCTGCATCAGTTGAAAGACGTGTTATAATGCTTCTCAGCGCTGTACCTGCCTGCGAAGATTTAATACCGCTGTTCGCCATTAATCCTATAGCTTCCGCCATATCTTCAATGCTGTAATTCAGCGTTCCGGCAACAGGAGCAACGTATTTGAACGTTTCGCCCATCATGCTGACATTGGTATTCGCATTGGAAGATGCCGCCGCGAGAACATCGGCAAAGTGACCGCTGTCTGCGGCTGTTAAACCGAATGCTGTAAGCGCGTCTGTTACAATATCGGACGTAGTTCCGAGATCTTCGCCGGAAGCGGCAGCCAAGTCCATAATTCCGCTTATGCCTGAAAGCATATCCTCGGTTTTCCAGCCTGCCATTGCCATATATTCAAGTGCCTCGGCGGACTCGGCGGCGGTGAACTTGGTTGACGCGCCCATTTCCTTGGCTTTTTCTCTCAGCTTTTCCATGTCCTCAGCGCTCGCACCTGAGATAGCCCCGACCTTGGAAATTCCTGCATCGAACTCCGTGCCCGTTTCTATAACGTCTGTCGTGAAATTTTTAAGTTCAGTGGCGGCTTTTCTGATACCGTCAGCCGCGAGATTGCCAAGTGCAACAGTCATTGAAGAAATGCCGCCGCTGCTTACTTTTTCGGCGTTATCGCCAAGCTCCTTGACATCGTCTGCGGTGTCCTGTGCTTCATCTCCCGTGACTTTGAGGTGGCTTTTAGCCTCGCCCAACTGATTGCTGAAATTGCGCACATTTGCTTCGGTTCGCTCTAACTCGCGGCGGAATTCTCTGTAGGCATCTTCACTGACATCGCCGATACGGACACTTTCTTCAAGCCCTTTTTCGGCGATTCTCAGATCTTTGACTTTTTTCTCAGCGTTTTCAACCTTGCGGCGGAATTTGTCATATGCTTCCTGATCAATTTCCTTGTTGTCGAATTTCTTTTCGATCTCGGTCTGCTCGGCTTTCAGCTTGGCAAGCTTGTTCTGCGCCTTTTCAACGTCCTGCTTGAACTTGTCATATGCGCCCTTATCGATATTGCCGTCTCGGAGCTGGTCGGAAATGCTCTTTTGCGCCGTCTGCATTGCTTTCAGCTTTTCGCGGCTTGATTCTATTGCAGTTGTAAGAACTTCCTGCTTCTGCTTCCACATCTCGGCAGAATCGCCGCCTGATTTTAGAATGCTGTTTATCTGCCGCAGTTCGCCGCAGGCGGAACGTGTCCTTGATTCCGCATCTTTCAGTGCTTTGTCCAGCTTGGTCGTTTCAGCCCCAAGCTGAATTGTAAGTCCTCGGATTAATTTATTAGACATTTTTACCGCCTTTCTATAATTTTCTCAGCGCCGCACGGTCAGGCTCTGTCTGCATTTGGTAGTACGCATCTTCAAGATATTGCCTGCCTGCTTCGGATTTTGAACAATTCCACACTACTGCATCGTGCAGATAGCCCCAGTACTCAAAAACGTCAAGATTTGAGACTGTTTCAAACGAATCGCGTATATAGTCCGCAACGATCTTGCAATCTTGAGTTTTAATATCAAAATATACCTTGCTGTCGCTGCTTCCCTGACAGCAAGGTATGATCAGTTTGGGTCGTTTTCATGTTCATGAACCACCCAGCCGATATAGTCGTCCATGAAGAAACGAAAATCATCGGTAGTGAACTCGTTGAGAACCTGTTCGGCAGTGAACTTAATGCCCTCATCGTTTCTGCTGTAAACTTCCGCGATAAATGCGTATGTTTCCGAGTTCTTTTTAATGGCAGGACGCTGTTCATAGAACTGTCTGACAGTAGGCGGTCTGACCGTGATAGTCAGACCGCTGTCAAGTGAAACTATAAGCTTTCTCGTCATTATGTACCCTCCGGATTAGTCGAGGGATCACTCTGAGTTTCTGTGACCATTTCCTCCTCGTAAATGCAGAGCGTACCCTCATCATCGAGAAGCGGTTCAAGCTCGAACTGTGCCTGAGGAGTGGTCGGGTTCTCAGGCTGAAACGCTGATTCCCAGCCGCCTGTATTTACGCCCACTCCCGTGATTCTTATATCACCTGCGACCTTGTCCTTGTGGACACCGCGGATAAGATAACGTGTGCCGTTATCATTCTCAACGCCGCCTATTTTAGCCTTTCTCTTGCCGCTTGCTTCTGACACACGGGCAGTAGCCACAAGCTTTGCGATCGTTTTGGCATTCCATGTGATCACGCCGTAGCTTATCGTAGCCGATTCGCTGACGATCTTCTTGCGTTTCGCCTTGCCGTCATCGGATTCAGCCGTTGTCCATGTTGACGCGTAGTTAAGAGTACCGCCGTTCTTGGTTCTGCCGATCATGTTCTCGTCCTTTTCAATTTCCGTGTCCTCGGGAACTGTTCCCGTAAACGCAACGACATAGAAATCCATGCTGCCAAGAACGATTTTATTTAATTCGTTTTTCATTGTATTTGACATACATTATCCTCCTGTTTCGATAGTGGTGAAAGTATATTCTACTTTCAGAAGTTTCTCATTTTCAATATAGATGTCTGTGGCTTTGTCGAGTGGAACATCGTTAAACAGTTTCTCGATTTTCCGCTCGATTTCGGGCATTTTACTGTCAGCATACAGTTCGATCGTTATATCTTTGCTGCGGTACAGATTCAGAACGTCAGCTCCGTCAATGCTTGTTCCGCTTTCATAGTAGGCGATAAACGGCGGCTTCTGAGGAGTTTTAAAGAACAGATATGCAACAGGTATACCCACTTTTTTAAGGCGGGTATAAATTTCTTCAAGTGTCATTATTTATCTCCCATAAATTCCCGGAACTTCTTCTGTGCCCTTTCATTAGCAGGTGCAACGTGAGGAAACGCTCTGCTATTTGTTTTTTCGTCACGATTTTTGTGACCGCTTTCAAGCAGGTGTGTGAGCTGCCATTTCTTGCGGTTTGAGATAGTTATTCTTATCTCTGAACTGCCACGCTCTTTCAGATATCGCCAGCCCCTCGCAAAATCTCCCGACTTTTTCGGCGAAGTTGCGTTAAGCTCGGAAACAGTCTCCCTTGCGATAGTTTTAAGCTCCTTGTCGATCTGCGATTTTATCTCCTCGCTGAAATCGGAGAAAATTTTGCCTATGTCAATCTCTGCCATTTATCTCGACCGCCTTTAATTCAAGGGTTCGCCGCTGTTCACGGTAGTCTGTGATACGCTTGACATCGTAAGCCTTGCCGTTGTAAATAATTCTGATTTCCGAGGGCTTCATTTCGTGGATTTTTCGGGAGTACAGCATTTTGAACGTAATATCGTTCTCGGCGTTTATCTGCGCCGCCTCGTAGTATTCTTTTCCCGTTGTAATTACGGCAGAACACCACGGCTTTACTACCGTTTTCCATTCTTTCGGTTGATTTCCTATGCTGTCCGTCGCCGTGACAAGCTGCTGGATCTCTATTCTTTTGCTGAAAGTAGCCATGATTCTCCCTCCTCAGACATAATTTTTGCGGTGTGCGTTCAGAATTCTATCTACATACGGGTTGACCTGCTTCTGCCAGCTTAAAGTATAGTCGCGGTTGTAGAATCCGTCATTGATAAGCACGAGATACGCCATTGTTATATCCTCGTGGCTGTCGATTTCCTCCTGTGTAAGCCCTGTGATAGCCTTTATATGAGCAATGGCAGCATCTTTCGCTATTGGAATAAGCTTGCTGCCATCGTCGTCATATATACCGCAGAACTCCATGATTGCTTCATCTGTTACATCGGCAATCTTCATCGCGGTTCACCGCCTTATCAGCCTGTGCTTGAAGCAGCAGCCTGAACGAGGACGGCACACTTCTGCTCATCGATAACCTTGGAATCGAACTCGAACCAGCAGATAACGCCAAGAGCGTGCTGTGTCGCGTACTTTTCGCGAAGTATCTGGACATTGATGTTCTCGCGGAAGTTTACCGCAAGTGCACTGTAGTTGCCGTAAAGCACAGTCTTTGCCTCTGCCTCGATTTTCGGCATCGCATCAGACAGATAAACAGGCTTACCGAGAAGCGTATAAGGGAACGCCTTGCTTGCGTCGGTCTGAATCATCATTCTGCCCGTTGTGTCCTTGATCTTTTTAATAGCTGTAAATGTGTCGTTGTTCATTGTCCAGCACGCTCCCTGCTGATATGCCTGCTTGACAGCGCCCTGAAGCTCGATGAGGTCGTCAACAGTGATCTTGTCATTATTGGCAGCGGTCACCGTATTGGAGCAGCTGAGAATGCCCTGCGCCTGAGATGTGCCTGTTCCGTTGAGGAGCTGGTCTTCAATGAACGCGGAAACCTTTTCGGCGATCTTGCTGATAACAAAATCAACAACGTTGATTTCACTGTTGTTTTCAACGCTCTTACCAATGAGTACGAGTGCCGCCGCAAGGTAGCCGCCGAGGTCAATCGAAGTGAACTTGCCGCTGTCAGCGGTGACTTCCTTAAATTCTGTCGCGTAGCCCACAGTTACATCATGTGTGCTGTTTGCAACCGTCCACTTAGGAATTTTAAGTGTGCCCTTGACATGATACATCTCTGCACCTGAAAGAATAGGACAGATGTCTCTGATCTTGTCGATGATCCTGTTTGCGATACTCTGAGGAATGATCGCGCCGTTGTTGCCCATTGTGAGATTCTGCTCGCCTGCACGGTTTTCGGTCACGCCCAGAATGTAATTTTCAAAGGCGCGTTCTTCCATTTTCTTGGCTTCGTCTGCGTCAGGAACAGCGTTTGCCATAGGCGGGTGGAAATCGTCAAGCGACATAGCGCGCTTTTCGGCATCGATAGTTTTGTCGATGTTCTTAATCTCGCCCTCGATACGGTCAAATTCCGCTGTTTCCTCGGGTGTCATAGCTCTCTCTTCGGTCTTAGCCTTGCCGAGGAGATCGTCAAGCTGCTTTTTGAGATCTGCTCTTTTTTCGATAAGTTTCTTGATCATACTTTACCTCCGTTAAAAAAATTGATATAAAAAAAGAACCTCGCGGTTCTGTTTTATCCTAATTCTGCAATGCGTTTTTCAAAGTCTGAATAATCAGGCTTCGGAATAGTCACCTGTGATTCGTCCTCAAACGTTCTTGTTTCCATTATCATATCACTGTCTGCTCTCACTTCAACAGATGTTGCAGCATAGCACGGCTGCTTGTGAACAACGAGCGTGATATGGTCGAGTTCAAGCGATTTTATGTGCCGTATCGGTATATCATCGGCACGCTGTTCCATGTCGTCCACAACGTTGTACATACCGAAACTCCAGCCTCTTATCTTGCCCTTTTTGGCAATGTCAATGAGGTCTTTGTCGCGCACGAGTACGTCTGCATGAAGTCCGATAGCGTCCTCGTAGACCGACAGCGTATTGTCGCGTGTAGAAGCGTAGATGTGCGACTGGTCGTGGTCTACGCTCATAGTAACCTCGCCGTTGGATCTGAGCGCCTGTTCAAACGCTCTTTCTTCAATTACCTCGATGACCTTGCCGCGCGGCGTGATTATCGGACGTGACGGCTTGCCGGTTGTGTTGACATATCCGCTGATGTGCACACCGTCTGCACGTTCTTCAATTTTTATCATTTTATCAGTCCTTTCTGATTTTGGGTATAAAAATACCGCCTCGCCGTAGCGGAGCGGTTAAGAAAAAATATTATCAAGATTTATTTCTGATTTAACGAATACAGCCCCAACATCATAATCATCATATACATCAATGTCCTTTCCGTCTTTGGTATATGTCTGAATCGTAGAGCCGTCAACATCAACCAGCAGCTTATTTTTCTTTGCATCAGGAAAACTATGCTCGATCAGTTCGCAAGCTTTTTTAAACTCACTTTGACTGTTATCTTTGAAAATCGTATAATCAAATTTTGTCATATCAAGTCCTCCTTTATAAGCCATAGTTTTTGTTTACTTCATCATTTGTTTTTGACGCAGTCTCTAAAATATCCTTTAAAGCTTCGTCTTTTGTCATGTTCTTACGTCTCATTTTGTCCTTTAATAAATTTTCAAACGTTGGTGCAGGACGTTTTTTCTCAAGCATCATAGCCGTTTTCTCGTCAGACATAGCAACACGAGCTTGATGCTTATATTTATTTCTCAGTTCAAAAGCCTGATTGACTTGTTCTTCAAAGGTTTTTGTTCTATCTATCTGATTAGGTATATCAGTTACGTTTGCATAATACCATTCACGAACATGCTGGTTATCGGTTTGTGTTATCGGTTTTCCAAGATATTTTTTCAAAGTATCTTTGTCTATCTCTATTATATCACTTTCTCCCGATTTGTCAACACCTTCTTTAGGTTTTGCGCTGCCATTTGAATACAGCTTGGTCATGTTGGCAATTCCTCCGCCACCCGAACCACTTGCAAATCTCCCCTTGGAATCATGATTGTGATTATAACGCAGCTCGATGTCCTCGGCGCGGCTTTCACCCGTCAGAAGATTGCTCGTCTGACCCGTGTTTGGAGTGAATACTTCCATTGTCTCGGGGTTGAGAAGAATATCGCCAAGCCCCATAGTTACGAAATTGAATCCGACAGGTTCGTAATCTTCCTCGCGGCGTACCTCATCAATTTGCAGGAAGTGTTTTTCCAATGCGATTGCATACGCTTCATAGCGCTCTTTCATGTTGCCGCGCGTCAGTTCTCGCGTGTCGAAAGACCAGTAATAACCTTTCTCTTTCTCATCTTCGTAAAGCATAACAGTATCAAGAACCGTCTCTATCCGATTGACAATAGATACAACAGCGGATATGAACTGCTTCTTATCTTCCTCTGAAGCGTCGCCGTCTATGATCGTGTGCGGAAATCCGAAAAGCTTGCAGATCTCGATTGAATTGACCTTTTTGTTCTCGTTCATTTGCAGCTCAACCGCGGTATTTGTAACTGCTTGGAAGTCAATACCCTCGTTTAATACGACTACTTTTCCTTTCTGGCTGCCGCCGTCATTTGAGAACATCGAATTGTAATTTTCGCGTATCATATCGGCGGCTTCTTTGGTCAGAGTGTGGCTTGATTTCAGAAAACCGGGCTTGCAACCGCCGTTTACATTCATCTGGTTTTCAAGTTTTATCGAATTGTATGCCGCGGAGAAAATTGTCGCCGATTCTTCCTGTATCGGCACGTTGTCCCAGCCGTTTCGGGTCTTGCGCAGCAGTTTGATGAACTGCCAGTCATAATAATTCTGACCGTTGATATTCACACAGAACTGCTTGAAAATCGGGTCGGCATTACTGATGATCCCCACGCTGCGGCTGTCAACATAATGCAATCCCTCGAACTGCGGTTCTATGTATATCCATGCTCCGCGCCCAAGAAAATAGTCCGAAAGCGCCGCTGTCCACATTTCAACCGCGTTCATAGCGTCACCTGTTTCGCCGTTGAGCTGTTTCAGCCGCGGATCTCCCTTGACCTCAACGACTTTATCATCGACTTTCTGATGAAGATGTATCGGCAGCCTTGCAACGGTATCGGCAAGCTTGCCCACACAGGCAGCAACAGTAGGAATTTCAAGTGCCTGCTCCCTCGTGATTTTCGTTCCGTATGCAACAAGCCCCTCAAGCGTCAGAACACTCGGAGATTCGGCACGCTTTTCAATTTTCTTTTTTCGCTTAAAAATGCCTATATTTATCACTCCTTTCAGATGACCTGACATACAAATCCGCCACTGTTGTCAAATTCCGCAATTTGAAGCAGATACATCGCATTGATCAATGATACGACCATATCGACCTTGCCTGCCGACTTCTTTTTGTTGACATACTGGTTCAGATTAGTGTCTTTGGTGCATCGAGCATTTTCAAAGTTGATTTCCAGCATAAGATTACAGTCATATGAAAATTTTCGGCTAAGAATAAGCTCGCGGAGAAGCTTTGTGGGTCGGTGCAGGAAACGCGAGTGCTGTGTTATTTCAACGCATTCAACGGGGTGCTCACTCCCTTCAAGCTTCTGGATCGTGGAAATTGCATTGTATCGGTCGAAACCTAACTGAACTATCTCAACACCGTACAACTCTGAAAGTGATTGTATGAACCTTTCAACAAAACCGTAATCAATGACATCATCACCGCAGGCAAAGCAATTCTTTTCACGGATAAGCTTTGCATAATCAACGCCTTCCTTGTGGCTTTTGATGTCGATTTTATTCTCAGGAATGAATCCCCAGACTTTGGCATATACGGTATCGCCCTCTTTTGTCACCATAGCTAACGATGTATTATCATCGGTCTGGGAGAGGTCAAGTCCAAGATACACTCTTTTCCCTCTCCAGAACTCCAAATCTTCATTTGTACGGCACAGTCTGACATTGTTAATATCTACATACCCCTCAACGCCAAGTCCCTTGTAGAGTATGTTAAGGTGCTTACAGAGGAAATTCTCTCGTGCGTTCTCGTAAAGGATCGCATTCTGACGCTTTTCGATGAGATCGTCTAAAATGTAATCGTAATTAACGGCAACGGGATTCGCCTGAAAGATTGCAAGATCTTCCGTCATCCAACTGTCGCCCTGCTTGAACTCGTCATCAGGTTCAAAAAGTAAAGAAAAACGGCGTTCGTTAAGAATACCGTCAATTGTTTTTTTCGATTTGTCGATCTCATCAAGCATTGCGTTGAAATCGTTCGGGTACTGTGTGGAAATAACTACGCCGAGCTTTTCTCTGAGCGTTATCTGCGAGGAGCGCATTGCTTCGAGCGGATAGCTGTCCATTGCTCCGACCTCATCGGCGAGGAACATAGTTGCAAGCTTACCGTCCATTTTGTCTTGCGAGTATGCAAGCGGCGTATATTCAGAATCCGTCAACTTGCACCTGATCTCGCTGCGCAATATCTTGAACTCATCTTCAAGATATGGGCTTGACTTAATGATCTTTCGGATCGCCATTTTCAGCTCGCTCGATAGCTTCAGGTCGGGAGCAACTGAAAAGAAGCGGCTGAACCTTGGCTCACTCAGCAATCCGATTATAAAAATTACCGCAGAAGTGAACGTCTTGAAGTTCTTTCGGGCAATTTCCAGTAGTGCGGTCTGATAGTACCTGTAGCTGTCCTTGGCATTTTTGGTGCAGAATATTGCATATATGAACAGCATAGCGTAATCTTCAAGACCGTCATGCATACTGCAATTGAGGTCAGGGTGAACGATAATTTTTAGTATCTTCGTGATCTTCTTCCACTGACTGTGCGATATATAGGCTTTCGGGTTCTTATCGTTGACTATTTCAAGCCATTGCACACATTGCCGTTGAACATAGATACCAACCTTGCGGTCTTGGTTCTCAGCACATCGAACCGCATATTTGTAGGCTCTGCTCTCGCTAATCATCGTCATCGCCGCCAAGTATTTCAAGCAGTAAGCTCTTATCCTCCTGCTGCTGCATTCCGATATTGGCAATTTTTGCACGAGCCTGAGGAGAAAGGCAAAGTTCGTTGCAATAGCGCTGGAAGTCCTTGGCATAAACGCCTCGCGCTTTAAGCAGCGTGCCGTCAAACCTCTTGTCGGGGTTCTCGTTCATAGTTCGCTCCACCTCTGACAGCCGCTCAATACAAACAGCGCAGTCCGAAAGAACGACCGTATCAAGATTGCTGAGGATTCCGCTGTTTTTAAGTTCAGTAACAATGAAACGGAATATCTTTTTTTGTTCCTTGTTCAGATGTGGCAGCGGTCTCAGCCTGTCGGCGTTTCCGCGAATTCTTTCTTCAGCTTCGAGCTTTGCATTCTTCTCCGCACTGGTCAGATGTTTGGATGTTATCTTCGCTGACATTGCAGGTCTTGCCATTTTTCTCCTCCTTTCATTCATTTAGGGAATTTATCATTTACAGACCCCATTCCTTGGTGTCGGCGCGTTTTGAAAATTCAACATCTAAGGGGTAGGGGGGATACGCTGCGAATTTTTAACAAGATCAAAAAGAATTTTTCGCGGAATTTTTCCGCTTTCTGCCTGCTCGTGGTGATATCTGCACAGGGTAATTAAATTACCGTCATTAAGTCCCATTGAAATGTCCTCTCGCAGCGGTGTGATGTGATGCACGGACAATTCATACGGGTTGAGCCTGCGAATCGTTCCGGAAAGATTTGCGCGACAGGCAAGGCACTGGTAGTTATCCCGTTTCTTTATCTCCTCGCGCTTTACTCTCCACTTAAAGCTACTCCTGAATTTGTACTCCGCGCTTGAAGCATCACAGAAATACTTAGGCTTTTTCGGGCACGTCTCACCACGGTCGTGATATTTGCCGCAGTATCGACAGGCTTTTTTCAAACTATCACCGCACTTTCTGTAAACAGAAAACGCCTGCAATTACTTGCAGACGCTTTCCGAAGGAGTAAACAAAAACCAAATCAAACTATCTTGTGTTATTTTTCTATGATATCAGTATAGCACATTTCAAGGGGCAAAACAAGGCAAAAAGGGGCAAAGTTTTTCGATTGCCTTGCTTTGTTTATTTTTTATAGTCCTCACACTATAGTTCATTAACTCTGCCGTCTGTTCAATCGTGTGAAACAACAGATACCTGTGTATCAATACTGTTTCAAGATCATCGTCATGAAGCTGTGCGATAGCATATGAAACTTCGTTCGCAATTCTCATCAGCTCGCGAATGTTTCTCAGAAGTTCAAGTTCAGATTCTGCAATCATCATAAGAGCTTCCTCTGTGCTGTTTTTTGAGCCGTCGCTCTTGCCCTTATCATTACACTCATAGCAAACCGAAACGCTTGTAGCTTGCTCTCTGCGCTTTTCTACGAGCATTTCAAGCGCCTTGACTTTCTTGTCAGCATAGAAAGCACGGTTCAGCCAAGCCTTTACTTCAAGCTCTTTCATCTCTCCCATATCCACACCTCAACCTTGTAGATGTTTTCGTTTAATCCGTGGAACCGCATATACTGTAGCGCACCATAATATGACGTGAATGCTTTTATCTTGGTCATTGACGTGTGTAAGTATGTACCATAATCGTCGTTACGGATCACAAATATTCGTGTTTTCATTTGTCCTCCTTATATTCCAAGCTGCTCGCAAGCCATATAGAATCCCTCTGCCCACATATAGCAGCGGAGTTTTATTCTTTGCCCACAATGTGGAAGCCATTCCCAACTTTCAGGGAAAAGTTCATTCAAGCGGTCTGACGGAATAAAATCATCACCGTATATACACGAAAATACTTCGTCTGCTACTTCTTCCCACATTTCTTCAGGTGTATCAAATACCTCATTTTCACTCTCCAGAAACGCGTCTCTCAGTTCATCGTCATCAACATACTCTTTGATATCTTCAACTACTTCATCTGCGTCCTGTGTATATTTGTGTGAGGTGCACTGGAATTTGCTAATGTAATATTCTACATCATTATGGATATATCCTTTTAGCTCTGCCGACGTGACGGCATTGAACCATGTTGCTATAGAATCTCCCAGATCTCCGCTTACAATCAGACTACCGCGTTTTTTGTCAACTATGTAGTTGACGTAGCAGTTGCCACTTCCGTCTGCTCTGCGCCAGTCAATTATGCAGTAACGATCGGTGTCCTGAATCAATGTTGCTTTATGTGTAGCAAAAATGTGATTGCAGTATTCTTTGATTTCTTGCTTATTCATCTTCCTTCATCCTCCTGTTCCAACATTCAGAACATCCTCCTGCTGGGCAATCTTTATCATAAAATTCAGAATAGATCACCCTAATACATGGAATCGGAATTCCTGTTGTTGCCTTGCGTTGTGCATTTGGAAACTTCTCAAAGAAATCCATAGCATACGTCTTTACAGGGTGTTCATCTACCCATTTATTGACAATTTCATCAATGTTAATGGGTAACCTATATAACATACAACCCTCTAAATAAAAAATAGGGCAGCCAATACAATAGTGATGCTCTTTGCACATTCTCTTGAGGTCTTTTATACTTGCCATTACTTATCTTCCTCCTTAATCCTCTGTATCTGACGATTCAGCTTTGCGTTGATTATCTTGTCTATCTCATCTCCCCCGAGCAAATACCGCAGTTGAAGTGCAACTACAAGCACGTCAGCAACTTCTTCTTTGATATTCTTGTAGGCATCTGGAAAACCTCTGCGGAGCTTGTTGACAGCTTGTGTAAATTCCGCTGCTTCTTCTGTAAGCATATCAGCCTGACTTGTAAATCCGTAGTGATCAGCGATCGCTTTAAGAGATGCAGGCTGTAATGCCTGCATTAATCCCTGTCTGAATGCCTGTTCAACTTCGTCATTCATAACCTTTCCTCCTTGACATTGTATCTGTCGTAAAATTCGTGTTTACTTTCACAATTGACTTTGATTTGCGAAAAATCAATGTCGTACTCTTTCTCGAACTGCTTCATCAACTCAGTCGATGAAAGCTGTTTCCCGAATATCGGCGGGCATTCAAGAACGAACATGAAATCTTCCACAAATTTATTGATGTAATTCTTTGACCTGCCGCGTCGGTGGAACACGGTTACAGCAGCTGCAAGTGCCGCCCTGAACATATCGTCTATGCTCGATGCGTACATATCGTACTGCGCTGCGGTATTGGCTTTTTCCGTTTCCTTTCTGATGTCGCGTTCAATGTCTTTTAATGAACGAACCTTCATCTTTTCCTCCTTCTGTATAGTTCTCTCTGATCTTTGCCTGATAAATACGGCAGATTGCTAAAAACTGCTCGTACTCGTCTTTAAAACGCTTGTACACGCTGATTATGCGTTTCTTATGCTGCTGTGCCTCGGATTTAAGCAACTTTCCTGCATGATACTTCGCATACAATCCGAAAAACATATAGTACAGCATAGTCTCGGGCGGCAAGGTGTCTTTTGGCAGTTCCTTGCCATGTGCAGCTAACGCCTCAATCTCCTTGGACAATTCTGACTGCATCTTCAACACTCCTCGCTATTCCGGCTTTGCAGCCGTATTTGCCTGTCATGACTGCAATAAATCGTTCCTGATCGGGTCTTATAGTGCCGGACTTCGATTTCACCTCAATGAAATACACCATTCCGTTTTTAACTGCGAACAAGTCGGAGAATCCTCGCGGCAGTCCTGTATCAAACCACCTTCCGTCCTTGGTCTGAAATTTCCCGACATTTGCTCGGAACACGCAGAAGCCAAGCTCCGACAGTTTTAACCTGATCGCCGACTGAATGTCATGTTCCGTCATACTCCTATCACTCTCCTCATGTAATTGTATTTATTTGGGACAGGTATATCATGATTTACTGCATATCTGACACACCATGCGAATTTATACTTATGAAGCTTCTGAAATTCAACCACCTCGTTCCAAGTCTGAAGCTCAGCGTCAGCCAAACGGGTGTTTTTAATATTGTCCTGCCGTTTCATTTCGACAAGGTCTATTTCAACTGTTTTTTTATCGGTTTTACGAATCTCCTTGACTGCCGCAGCCCCGCAGTACGGACATTTACTCAAAGTTGGCGGATATACCGCATAGCACTCGGGACATTCGCGGATCTTAACTGTATTCTGCTGCCGTGTCTTGCTTTCAAGTGTCCATTTACGGTCGTCATCAGGAAGTCCGTGAAGATAGCAGTTGCCCACATGGTCAATAATGATAGCTGTTTTATCGGGCATATATCTCATAGACCTCATACTTTGCTGAATATACAGTGTCAGCGACTGCGTAGGACGGAGCAGGACTGTGCACTCGCAGTCGGGAACATCAAGCCCCTCTCCGAACAGATCACAATTGCAGAGTATTTTTATTTCGCCGTTTCTGAAACGCTCCATAACGCTCATACGCTCCTCTGTGCTCGTTGTTCCGTCAAGGCTGTAAGCTGTATAGCCTGCTCCCGAAAACTCGGCTGCGGTCATTCTGGAAGCCTCTACGCTTGCGCAATATACAATGGTTTTCTTATCCTTGGCAAGACGTTCCCATTGTTTGACGGTGTCACCGTATATTTCTTTGTTCTGCATCAGCTCCGCGACTTCGTCCGCCTTGTAATCTCCGGCTCTGACATGAAGCCCCGAAGTATCGGCAAGCTTGACCGAATAATACTTATACGGCGAAAGAAAGTTATTTTCTATGAGCCAACGAGTACTTACCGAAGTTATAAGATCGTCATATACTTCACCCAGACCGCCTGCGTTCAGCCTGCACGGCGTAGCTGTGAATCCCAGACGCACAACAGGAAATCTGTTATATATTTTTTTGTATGTATTCGCTGTAGAATGATGAGCTTCGTCCGTAATTATTATCTGTGGTTTCGGAATATCATCAATGTGTCTGCTGACCGTCTGGACCATGCACACAGAACACAGTTCCATGTTCACGCCCTGTCTTGCAAATGTATTGGATATCTGCTGACACAGTTCCCTGCGGTGTACCAAGAATAACACTCTGTTGCCCTTATCTGTCGCCGAACGCGCTATCTCAGCCTGTATTACGGATTTACCTCCGCCGCAGCCGAGAACGGCGACTACTGACTTGTTGCCTTTTTTGAGTGAACCCTTAATATCCGCTATAAGTTTTTGCTGATATGGTCTTAGTTGCAATTACTTTTCTCTCTCCTTTCTCATCACTTCTCACTATCAAGTGAGAAGTGAAAACTCCCTAATTATAGGCATATATCCGATTGATTCTCACATTCTCACCTATTTCGCACATTGTCTCATACACGAGAACAACACACAATATCCAATTAAATTATGATGATTTAAGTAAATTCAAATGTTGCTATAAAATGTGTGTATGTATACGGGGGAAAGGTGAGAATTAAAAAAGTAGTTTGAATTTACCGCTATATAGCGGCTTTTCCGCTTCTCACCTATGGTGTGAAAATTATAATATTTCAATGTATTCGGATTCATCAGCAAAGCTGCCGTTTTCATCTTGAAGATACATCTCAATAAACCTTGCCTTGTGACCGTCTATTGAAATAGGTTTGCTGCTTTTGCCGTCCTTATATGGAATAATTTTATTATTTGACCTCAGCCAAGACAAAACTGCCCTTTCATCAAAACCATTATCAGTAAGCGCTTTTCGGAATATGCTTGATATGATATATACCTTGTTGTTTTCATCGTCAATCTTACCCCAGAACTCGCCCACATTATCCGAAGTATTGAATCGGTTAGCATTTATCGCTACCCAGTCGCAAAGGAAATTATAGGCGCGCTGACCTGCTGAAACATCGGACTTGTCCTTCAGGAACTGCGACATCTGCTCGACCGTCAGTACCTTGCCGCTGTGAAAAATAAACTCGTCCGCAAGTTCGTCACCGATGATGACCAGTGCCGCAGCCATAGCCTGCTTCTCAGTCGTGTTATTTTCAAGGAGCTTTTTTAACAATTCCCGATATCGTTCAGTTACCTTTTCAAACACTTCCGGCGTAAGTGCCTCAATGTATTTTCTGCCTGCAAAACCATAGTTCTGTTTCAGACAGCTTGAAGTTGCAAATCCGTCCTTGATAACACTGTCAGCCGCCTTGCATTCAATGTCGATAACTCTGTTTACCGCACCTGCTCCCGAACTGTCAGAAGTAAGCGGAGATTCACCCGTTGTAAGCACACATAGCGCCCACCTTGGCGTTTTGTCAACTCCGCCCGACTTGTTTCCTCTCGTTCTTCCTGTTCCCTGAGAAAGCTGATAAACATCGAATTTAGAATGTCCGTGGCTGTCCTTTGAAAGCTGAAGTTCATCAATGCACATAGGCACGTTGTTTAAAAATGCCGCTGTTTTCTCGTGTCCGACCTGTGTCGCGTTAAATGTCTGTATGTACTGACCGATGTCAGGATTTCCCCACACCGAAGCGGCAAGCATTAAAGCAACGGTCTTACCCGTTCCTGATTCTACGCCCCACAGATGAACGAAAAATGACAGACAGCCTATTTTCCCTATGAGTGGACTTGCAAACGATGCGGCAAGCATTACCTGTGCTGTAAGCGATTCAGAACGGCATTTCTGCGCTTCTGCAAGCCACTTTGTATAATCGCCATGTTCTGTGATCGCAGCGTACAGAGTGCTGTAAGACGCGTCTCCGTCGAATACTATGTTATCGACATACGGGGAAAAACGTTCCCCGTCTCCGATATATCCGAGCCTTCCTACTGATTCTGTCTGAGGAATAATATCAAAGTTTAACGTTTCAATATCACAAAGATACTGAGACAATAATTTTGCCGACTTTGATGTAACCGAAACTCCAAGTGATGAAAACTGGATTATTTTTGAACTGTCGAATAACTCAACCGTGCTTGCAATAAAATCATGCCAACCGTGCCCTTTGAAAAAAGCAATACGCAGTTTTTGTGCATCTGTGTCAATGTTGACCAAGCGCTCGATCGGCATGATCGGGTGCAGGCAGGCGAATTCTTCATGATCTTTAAGGATTCTTGAAACTCCCGAGCTGTCACAATGCCACAAACCGCACTCCAGTTCAAGCGGCTGATTCGGGAAGTCGGTTGGATTAACTGCTGTGACCGAACTGGCATTGCCTTTTCTCATACCGCTTTCGTATGCCTTGTAAAGTTTCTTGAACGTTTTACAGCCGAGTTTTCCCGCTTCTATCGCAAGGCGTTCAAGAGCGCGTTCCTTGAGGAACGGGGTAGGCTGATAAAATACCTCTTTGTACGGTTCTTCGCTGTTGGTGTAATCATCGAGACTGTAATGTATCTGCCATTCAAGACCGCCCATATCATTAGGGTCAATACTGCCGTTCTTAGCGGTTTCATAGCAGCGCATAAACAGTGATATCTGCCCCTGCTCCCGCGCCACTTTTCTCAGCAGCGTAAGATTATTCGTGAGCTGCGCCTGAGTTTGGCTGAAATACGCGATGTTTTGAAGAATTTCTATAACTGCCGTTGCTCTTTCAACGTTGTCTGACAGCAGAAACGCCGCCTCAGCCGCCTTATAGCTCAATTCAAACAAACTTACACCTCCTTTCGCTTGGATTCTGTAATCAGAACGGGCATTCGCTGTCGCTCAGAATTTCTTCGTATTCTGCAAGTATACCGCTATCGGCAGCCGCAGCCTGAGCAGGCGGCGACTGTACAGCAGTATTGGCTTTGCCCATTATACTGATATATTCACAGTTAAGCGTTTTGTAAGTTTTTCCCTCAAATTCGCTTGTCTCGATCTTTCCGATACAGAATACCGTATCTCCCTTTTTGATACTGCCTGCAACTCGCGCCTGATCGTGCCAAGCTATACAATTTGTCCATATCGATTCGGTTTTGTCGGGCTGACCTTGCAGCGGTCTCTTGCCGACACTAACGCTCCACTTGGTGTACGTTTTACCGTTTTGTGATGTTTTCATCTCAGCATCTCTTGCTATAAAACCTGCAATAATAAAACTTCCGTCCTGTAATTTACTGTACATTTTCGCCACCTCCGAGTAATTCTGCTGTGAGCTGTTCCGCTCTGCTTGCGTTGACCTTTACGTCAAACCAGTCGGAAATGCTTGACATACCGTCTTTAAGGCTGTTGTATATTCCTATATATTCGGCAATATCATCAACCGTCATGGTTTCGATTTTTCGGTCAAGCCGCTTTTCTATAGCCTCGACCTTGACACCAAACTTCTCAAATGCAACGACCATTTTTTTGATACGGTCGGATATCGGTGCTTCGTTTACGCCTGCAAGAGTTTTCTTGCACTCGATGACCGCTGCTTCGATCAGGTCGGGAGGAAGTATCGCAAGTATCCGTGCTCTGAGCCTGCGCCCCGCAAGGTTAGCGTTATTCTCGTAGATATCACGCTGATCCGTAAGCTGTTTCACGCCCTTCCTTGTGTCCTTAACATGGTGCACGACAAACGTCTGAGAACTGATAACGTTCGTTTCCATATCCCAACAGTATGCCTGCATTTCACTCTCGCCCTCTTTCTGCGAGAGTTCCTTAACGCCAAAGTCAAGGTTTCCCCAGCAGCGGGCAAGCTCCTCGGCAAGTCTGATAGTCGGTCCGGAGATAGTTTCTCCTGCTCTCGGGTAAGAATATGTAGCTTTTTCTGCAAGGCTCTTTCGCTTGCAGGCTTCCATTGCCTTGGCATAGGATTCATATTCATTTCTCGGAAAATGTTTTGCAATAACAAGCTTGCCCTGCGCTTCGGCAACAGCTCTGGAAGCTTCTATGCTTACCGTACCCTCGTTAATGCTCTTGGGCTTGCTTACAGCAAACGGGTTCTGATTCTGTTCGTTTGTAGTGACGATCTGATTTTCCATAATTTAAAATTCCTTTCTTGCGACCCAGTCGGGAAGCGATAAACTGTGTATTTGCGGATTTTTTTCATATCCGTACCAAACATCTGACATCAGGCAGTTGCGATAAACTTCCAAATCAGCCCGAGCCTCTTTTTCACCAAGTTCAAGCATAAGGTTGTCCGCTGCATAAACGCATACAGCATACGGCGCTTCTTTTTCAACAGCTATGAATATGAAATTGTTGGCTGCTATGCCGTTCTCCTGCAAACCATGCATATACCACCATGACTGAACATGATAACGATAGTTATATGCTGATTTCGTAAACGCTTCAGGAGAAGCGTCCTGCGTTGTTTTAAGGTCAATGATAATACCGTCATTTCTGAGGTAGTCAGGACGGCACTTGCACTCAACCCCATCCTCAGTCCAAAAAAATGACTGCTCCGCTGTTCCATTGACAAGAAGCTTCTTGGCAACAGGGTGATTTATCACTGAATCAGCTATGTTCTTAGCCTTTTGATATATAACATCAGAAACAACCGTCATGTCTTTTGCAGCCGCCGTGAAATCATTCCATACAGCCTTGCCTTCCTTGGTTCTTCTGTCACACGTTGGCGCAACGGCGTACTCGTTGTCAAAATCTTCGGGTTCAAGCACGAGCTTATGTACCACTGATCCGAGAAGTAAGGTTTCCGTTTGCTCCCGTGGCATCTCCTTGGCGGATCTATAATGCAGCGGAGAACGGTGTATCAAATCAAGGTCTGATTTTGAAACCGCCTTGTGAGCATGATATTCTGTGTTTGTCATTACTCGTCCACCTCCGCCGTCCGTCTGCTGTTTTCAATGCATTCAGGGCACAGTACCGTGCCTGAAATAATATAATAATCGCCGCCCTCGTATATCTTAGCGCCGCACTCATCGCAGACGGTGCAGGCGATAGGAGTAAAGTTCGGGCATGATGACGGGCACGGGAACTGCCTGCAAAATTCACACATTGCAGCTCACCGCCATTGTATAATTATCAGGTTTCATCTTGACATTCCTCCCATTTTACGATATAATGTGATTGTGTTAATTTTTGTTTGCTGTACGCTTGTACAGCTATTTTTTTGTCTCATGTGAACCAGTCCTTGCCGAAAATCTTTATGTAGCAAGGAACATGATAGGCAAAACCTATGCCCCTGCGGCACTCTCCGATTATCAGCTTCTGACACGATTTGCAGTATCTCATGGAATCACCTCCTCTCACAGGTTAAAAAATGACAATTGGGTTCCTTTGCGCGATTCAATGATGTTTTTCATGCAATCCTTTGAATTCCACGCCGCTTCGCCTGAAACATACGGTTGACGCCAATGGAATCCGATCCAGTCGAAACATTCTCCGAAGCCCACGCTGTTCATCCAGTATGACCATTCTTTAGGGTTTCGTTCATACATCAGGTCAAACCTGTGTGGGCGCTTACGTTCCTTTTGAATACCGAATCCGCACATTGAACAGCCTGTCCGCTGTGCTTTTGTTGTGAACAGCCGCCCCGATGAATCCGATTTTATTTCGCCGTATATCTTAGGCACCGGAACTTCCAGATCAATCGCAAGCTGAAGAATATCCTGTCTGTTAAATATGGCGAAAGGTGCTGAACGGATAGTCGTTTCACCGAAGTAGTTGCAACCGTTTATCATAAGTGATTTCTGCCTACGTCCGCCCTCAGATGCCATAAGACCTAAAAACGGTACGCTGTTATGTGCCTTAGCCCAATCATCACACGGTTTTTCTTTGAGATAGTAGCAGCATTTGTCCGACACCATGAAATCAGGTTTCAGATAATCCACATTTTCATTAGCATTCTCATATCCCCCAAACAGTTCAAGCCATTGTTGGGATAGCTTCATTCGGGTGTCTTTTCGATTGCCGCCGTATTCTCCGGTTTCCCCCGTTATGATTGCATGACGAACTGTCGCGTTATCTACGGTCGGGCGCTGCAAAAGGCTGATTTTGTTGGCGATTTCTTTGCTTAGTATGGGAAATCCGAATTCCTGTATCACTTGTATCTTGTTTTTTATAGGCTTCACATTAATGACGCCGAGCTGTTTATGTATTTCCTGTATTGATTTATCTTCAAGTGATGATGCGGACACCATAGGCAGGTCAAGTTTCAACGATTTGATGAAATAGCACAGTGTTATTGAATCCAATCCTCCGACCGATATATGGCAGTCAAGGTCACGTTTTCCGCATTCACGAATGAATTCCCATACCCTTGATTCTGCATACGCAACTTTAAACTCATACGGCTGTTGCTGTTTGACTTTAAAATCGGATATTTTCCGATCCGCGTCGATTGCAGTCAGCCGTTCTATAACATTCATTGCTCATCCCCCCACTGGTCTGCCATAGCCTGTGCTATGCCTGTAAATGTTTTGCTTCTGACCTTAGCAGCTCCGCCGCTTCTCGATACACCAGCTTTATCTTTGTTGCCCTTATTATGGGAAGTTCCGCACGAAACATAAGGCTTGTACTCTGTCAGCACTTTTGTTGGTACGAGTTCCTGCAAGCCTTTCAGCCACAAGCACGTTTTCTTACTATAAGGCTCACCGTATTCATACGGCTGAATTGTCTGAGTGTACGGTGGCATTCGATAAACGGCTGACGGCACAGGATTTTCGATTGCAATGTGCTCACACTCGGCATTGAAAAATTCCATGAAAAAATCTTTGCCGTCTAACCCTTTTTCAAATCGTTCTCGCTCTATGTATGTTTTACCGTCAATAACCTTGTATAGCCTGCAAGCTCCGGCATTCGATAAGTAAGTGCAGGGCGGGTGCGCAATCAACAAATCCCAATGGTCGATGAAGTGATATTGCTTATCCATTGTGCAAAATTCAATCCCATAGCATCTATCTTCCGGAACAACATCCTCAATAAACACAGGGGACAAAATTTTTAACGCATCACCCAGTATATGCCATTCAGGACGTCCGCCTGACGGCTCTTGTATATCACAGCTATATGCTTCATGACCTTTTGCACGGAATGCCTTGCAGACTGTCTGCGATTCCTCGCAGGCAACTAATACTTTCATCGCTGTTTACCCCCGTCTTCGCAAATTTTCCCATACATGAACCGTACAAGTTCAGGCGTACCTCTCCTTAGAACCTGCTCCGGCGTGAGCTCGACCCTGTGGTCTATCTGCTGTATCTTGATAGCCACAGCCGCTGCCATTTCGTAGAGTGTCGGTTTCATATCTGCCCCCACACTCTATAGATTTCCTCGCGGTTCTTCTCGATCGCCCTGCGCTCTCTGACCTCTTTATACGCCCTTGCGCGGTGCTCTGAGCGGCTTTTCTCGGTCGCCCATACGTTGTACCTATGTACCAGCTCGCACGTCTCCTGCGCCGCGTAGGCTATCAGCGCGGCGGCAGCTACGATCGCGATTGTGGTTAATGTGTTCATTGTTCATTCACTCCTGTCAGTGTTAGATCTTTTGTTAGAAAATCGGAACGGTCTATGCGGAATTTGTTGCACAGCAAGCGCACTTCCGATAGTGTGAAGTTTTCAGGGTTGCGTTTCCTGTTGCCAAAGGTTTGCCCTGTTGTGCCGATTATTTTTCCCATTTCCGCATTCGACCGCTTGCCTTGCACAAGTTCAATGTTGCGGCTCAATCTGTCTTTTTCTTTTTGAGCCTCTGTTAGATACACTTTTGGCATGGTTTACTTACCTCCTTAATTTAATTTCCCCTTTCCGCTTTTTTGATTTACTTCGATCACAGCGTCGCGAGCCATTAGCCCCAAAAACAGCAGATCTCTAAGCGCGATGTAGCCGAGTACCACAGTCTGAAACGCCTCTGTGTTGCCGATGATTAAAAACGCCGTTTCAGCAACAAACATCGATATGAATATGACTGCGGTCAGAAGTGTGCAAAGTATTTTGATTTTGTCTTTCATTTTTCCTCCTGCTATGGTTTAACTGCCGCCAATGAAGAAACTGTAACAGCTTGCAAACTGATTCCTGCATCAGCGGCAATCGCGACCTTTCTTGACTTTTTCCTTTCCTCTCTGCTATAATTTGAGCAGAGAGGAGGTGTATACCATGATAACAACAGATTTTTCAAATTACATTTTAACCAAATCAGAACGAAAGCTTTTAAAGAAAATCAAACGAGGTAAAGTTGCTGTTTACTGCGATTATTTTCAAGATTTGCTTAATCAGAATTTTATCTGCTATCAGCAGTATGGAACAGATGAAATAGGTAATCATATCCCACAAGACAATAAAATAATGATTACAGAATTAGGGAAAGCTTTTCTCAAATGGAAAAAACGTGATAATATTCGCTTTTGGTTTCCTGTTGTTATTTCAATAATTGCACTCGCGATTTCAGCTCTTGCACTGGCTTAGCAGAAATACAGTTTAAGGACTTCACAAATGTAATCATATGTCTCGGGATTTTGATTTCTCAGTTCTGTTGCCTCACCCTGCTTATCGGATGTCAGCCACGCCTTAGGCGGTGTGCTGTCATTCGACACTCTTTTTATCAATATGGAAATCAGATTTTCTATATTAATCATTTTATTTTCCAGACTGGTAAACTGGTTGTTGTTAATCTTCATTCTTGCCTCCTGTCAGTGAGCCGTCCGTACCGCAAATACGGGCGGTTACTTTTTTATTCGGTCTTTTCCTTGTTTTCCTCTTTGCTTTCCTCGGGAACATACTCGATCTGTAAGAGCGGCATAAGCGAATATGCTATGTCATTGAGTTCTCTTGTGATTTCTTTGGCTCTTGCAATTTTTGCAAGAACCTCATCAGCACCTTCAAGCTTTAGTCTCATTTTCCTCACCTCCTTTCCGCGATTCATCATATTACCGTAAAAATTTATTAATAAAATATGTCTGACCTTTTCCTGTTACCTTTGTTGTTTTCGTAATTCGTACAGATCCGTCAGGGTTGCTGATTGTACGCTCTTTAACCTCGAACAAATCCATATCCATTGCTTTCTGTGTCGGCATATTCTTGCTCGCGCCCGATTTAATAAGGTATCCGTTTTCACGCATATAATTGAATAATCGTTTCTGTCCGATATCCACTCCGTTCTGATTAAGCAGCTTTGCAAGGTCGCCCACAAGAATAGATGTGTGCGATGTTTCAACCGCGTCAGCAAAAAGGATTTTGGGCTGGTCGGCTTTCACCTTGGCTTCAAGCTCTTTCCTGCGCTCTCTTTCCTCTTTCAGGGCGGTGAATGCCTGAATTGCAAAATCAGGATTGTTGAGAAGTTCGTCCGTTGCATACATTCCGTGCCTGCGTATTGCTGGGAGAACCTCTGCCGTTACCCAACGCTTGAACTTCTTCGCTGTCGGCAGCTTACTTGAAAGAACAAGACTGTAAAGTCCGCTTTCGTTGATGACCGGAGTTTTCTGCATTCTTCCGATGGAGTCCTGAATCGGGACTTCATCTATATCTTCTGTGTCCACATGGTCGCCGATTGCTTTTGTTGCTCTTTCGTATCCGAGGATAGCCGCAACATCTTTTCCAACAAACCACGGTTCATTGTTAATAGTCAAAGTTCTGACCTCGCCAAAATCGGCGTTCTTAAAGATTTCAATTTCGTTCATTTACTTTTCCTCCTTGATTTCACCCTCCGCCGTTGATATAATAGAATCAGGGAAGGGGGTGAATGTTATGAAATTAGATTATGATTGCCTTCGTGAAATGCTTTTGTGCATCGAAGAAAACCTCAAATGGGACGATGATTTGAGCCATAGTATGCTTAACCTTAGTTTTTTTGTCCAAAATATGCCCAATTTCTCAAAAGCCGAAATTGCATACACATTAAAAATGGGAATCGAAGCTGAATTAATTGACGGTCAAATCTATGATTGTGATACTCGTATATTAGATATTTATTGTTACGGCTTAACTTATGAAGGACATCAATTTTTGGACACCGTTAGAGAAAAAAAGATTTGGGAAAAAACAAAAAATATTCTAAAAGGTATTGGTGGCGCTTCTCTTTCGGTAATCACTTCTGTAGCGACAAACTACATCACTCGTTACTTGAATAATCTGTGATTTCGCTTTGCTTTTCACGACCAGTTAAAAACTCGTACTGGAGTTTTGCTGTCCCCTCCGCATAATTCTTGAAGTCAGAAGCAAACATCTCTGCTTTACTTTCGTAAAATTCCTTGAAGGTTTCATTTTCATCTTTTAAACAACCATGATGTTGCGCAAGTTCTGCCGTTATTGATGAAAATGCTTTTGTAACGAGAGGAAGTATTTCTTCAGTAAAAATCTTATTGGCTTTTAAGTCAATCATGTCTGTCTCACCCACCTTTTAATCTACCAATTCTTCACAGGTCGTACCAAGGCGCTTGGCTAAAGCAACGCCTGTGATGATTGTCGGTACTTTCATGCCTTTTTCGTACTGCGCGACAGTAGGCTGCGCGACTTCTATAGAATTCGCAAGTTCAGCCTGTGTCAAGCCTTTTTCCTCTCTGAGACGCTTTACATTTTCAGCAAATGACATAATTTTCACCTCACAATTTTTTATATACTGGCTATTGACATTTTAGCTAAAATAATATATACTTAAAGTGTCAAAGTAAGCAAATATTATTTAAACTCATATCCTACAAGATCTATCTCTTGCGAATAGCTTAGTTATATTATATCTTAGATTTCTACGAATGTCAATTGATTTTTCTTAGATTTCTAAGATTTTAGTGCTATGTACAATTTTCAACAGGAATTTATATGGGTTTTTAATAAAAAGGAGCATTTTATGAGAACTGTTGATAGAATACAAGATATCCTTAATGAAAAGGGGATTTCTGCTGCAAAAATGATGAGAGATTTAGGCTTTTCAAGCGGGTTATTTTCACAATGGAAAACTGGAAAGCAAAAACCCTCTTTATCAAAACTTGAAATGATAGCAGATTATCTCGGCGTTACAATCACCGAATTACGATTCGATGAATTGAAAGAAAACGCTATAGAAAAATTTGGATTTTGCTGGGACTACACAGAAAGGGAAAAAGAAAAAGCAAATTCCAGAAAACTCATTAATTCTGGCACGTTAAACACAGAGGAGACTGTAAAAAATGCCATTATAATTTTCAAGGCACTTTTTTCAAGAAGCCTTGAAGAGTATCATTTCAGCCTAAGCCATGTTAATTTTGAAACGTATGTAGCAATGCTGCTTAATCAAGATTTTTGGAAAAATAAATATTCTCCAGAAGTTTATAATGAATTAGTCAGACTTTACGGGACCAGAGAAGGCATTAATGAAGGAACTTATTATATTGCACCAAAACGTACAAAAGAAAAAGCAACAGCTTTGAATCTTGACGAAAAAAACAATATCAGCAAAACTGAAAGAGAGGTTAAGCTTATAGCGAGAAAAACAAAAGACCTCCCCGAAGAAGAAAGGGAGGCTTTGCTTAAATTACTCAACAGCACAGTTGATACATTTTTAAAAGCGAAAGGGATTAACAATGATTGATTCAGAACGGAGATTGTACATACGGCAACTTAGTGCAAAGCTTCTACTTGCCCAAAATAACTTATCTCCTGTAATTGATGTAAGGGATATGGTTTTGCCTAAGAACATTTTTATTTTGTCGTTTGATGAGTATTCACGAATCACCGGATGTCCTGTAAAAGAACTTACACATAACGGAACTTATGTTGATGGTTATACTATAATTGCCGATAATATAAAAATAGTTCTTTATAGTTCAAAATACGATTTTTCTTGCCCTCAAAGGCTTCGATTTTCTCTTGCTCACGAAATAGGTCACATATTTCTTGGACATACTGAAGATGATGACAAAAGCGAAGAAGAAGCCAACTACTTTGCATCTCAGGTGGTCGCGCATGATGCAATAGTGGTTTCAATGCTAACAGGCAATTGGAATGTAGATTTAGATTTTATCCGTGATCAATTAGGCATTTCATGGGATACCGCTATACTTAAACTAAAATATATTAACCGTAACAAAAGGGCTTATAGCAGTGCTGAATATCAACTTTTTACAAAATACAAATATCTTTTCAGCACGCACAAAAACAACAGAAATAAGTTTGCAACTGCTTCAAATGAAATATACGTTGAATTTGATGAAGCTTTTGCATAAAAATAAATTCTAAGGAGGATTAACAATGAAAAAGTATTTATCAATTTTATGTGCATTAGCTATGTTGTCAGGAATGGTTGGGTGTTCATCGTCCAAGGAATCATCTGAAAGCGAAAATTCAAGTTCTGTTACAACCACAACCACTGAAACTACAACCGAAAAAACTCAAAAAAAATCAAATGAAAAGAGAAATGTCGAATTTAAAACTTTTTCAATTTCTATTCCCGCAGACTGGGAAGAATTTTCTATGTCTGATGACGATATTAATTTTACTAACGAAAAAAATGATATTGTTTTATCATGTGAAGAACATTATGATTTAGGGTTACAAGAGGAGCATTTTGATGAATTTATAAACAATTTACGTTCAAAGATGTGCGATAGTGTACGTCCGTTAAACGGTAAAAGTTTCTCTATATATGAGAGTATTTTTGATGGCGATACATTTATGTTTGATTTCTTTATAAATGGATATTGGTACGAATTCTCAACACCTCAAGAATACTATGATGAAATTAAAGAAATAATTGATAACATAAATATCCCAGACGCTAATGCTGAAAATGGAACTATAGCATCTACAACCAAATCAAAAGCAACAGAAAAGACCACAAAAGTCACAACTCAAAAGGCTACTGAATCTCCGACAGAAAAAGTAACTGAACCGCCAACAGAAAAGATAAGTGAACCAGAAGTGCCCGCAGTTCCAACCGAGTATTTGAACGCACTAAGAAAAGCTGATAGTTACGCGAACAATCAGCATATGTCCAAATCAAAGCTATATAATCAATTAACTTCTGCATATGGTGAACATTTTTCTGAAGAAGCTGCTAATTATGCTATTGAAAACGTAATTACTGATTATAATCAAAATGCCTTAGCGAAAGCTGACAGCTATGCAAATAATCAACATATGTCAAAATCAAGATTGTATGATCAACTGACATCTGAATACGGCGAGGGCTTTACCGAAAGCGAAGCGCAGTATGCGGTTGACAATGTAGCAACTGATTATAATTACAATGCCCTGCAAAAGGCAATATCGTATCAGGAAGGTCAAGCAATGTCCAAGGAAAGGATATATGAGCAGTTAGTTTCTGAATACGGTGAAGGATTCACACCAGAAGAAGCACAATATGCCGTTGATAATTTAGGGTAAAAATCTACTTTGAAATAAGTATGTGAGTTGAAATAAATGAATGGAATAGGGAAGGAGTTGGGATTGTGGCAAAAGCAAAAAAACTTCCAAGCGGCAATTGGCGCGTGCAGGCGTATGATAAAGATACGCAAAAATACAAATCATTTACAGCTCCTTCAAAAAAAGAAGCCGAACTTGCAGCCCTTGAATGGCGCAACGGTAAAGAGCTGCAATGCAACGATAAAACTGTGGGTGACTGTATAGATGATTATATAAACAGCAAGAAAAATGTATTAAGTCCAACCACTATTAGCGGTTATGAAAAAATAAAGAGGAATAATTTGTCAGAAGTATGTGGTATTCCTATCAGCAAGTTTACTGCCATTGATATCCAAAAACTCGTCAATAAGCTTGCGCTGACAAAATCACCTAAAACTGTCAGGAATGTTCATGGTCTGCTTGTGTCTGTTCTGAACGTCTACGCACCAGAGCTTCACATCAGTACGACGCTTCCTGCAATGCAGAAAAAAATAAAGCGGCTGCCGACTGTAGATACAGTGATAGCCGCCGTTGTAGGTTCTGAGCTTGAGCTTCCGTGCTTACTTGCAATATGGGAGGGCTTGCGAATGTCAGAAATAAGAGGCTTGAAAAAATCTGACATTCAAGGAAATATATTAACAATTCAAAGAACTATTGTGACTGTTGAAGGCAGGCACATTGAAAAAAATGCCACAAAAACATATGACAGTACACGCCAGATACGACTATCTCCGTATCTTCTCGATCTGATCAATAAGCTTCCTGCGGAGCAGGAGTATTTAACTGATAAAACATCAGCATATATCTATAAACACTTCCAAAAAATTTTGAATGATAACAATGTTGAACACATGACATTTCATGATTTGCGGCATTTAAATGCGTCAACCATGTTGGCTTTGGGCATTCCTGATAAATATGCCATGGAGAGGGGAGGGTGGAGTTCCCCTAATATTATGAAGTCTGTTTATCAACATACCTTTTCCTCCGAGCGCGATAACGTTGATAAGTTAATAGACGATTTTTTTCAGAAAAAAATTGAAAACATCACACAAAATATCACATAGAATGAATAACTTGCCGTATTTTCGGGCAATTTTAAACTATTCACGGGGGTTCAATTCCCCCCGCCTCCACCAATCAAAAATGCGTAATCGGAATGGTTGCAAAAATCCCTAAATACCATGTAATAACGGTATTTAGGGATTTTGTTTTATCTTGTTGTCCTGAAAAAGTTTGCGGGTTCAACGTGCAAATGAACGTGACCTACCTTAAATGATACCTATTCTCAGGAGCACACTTTCTCTTGAAATTGATGGCGAAATGGCGGAATGAATTCAAACAAGCAGACCATACAATCGCTGAACTTGAATTCCGGTGTGAACGCTGAAGAATGATTCGTTCATGAAGAATCAACCGATTAGCATTCTGCACAATCAAACCGGATGCTTTCTGTACAACCAGCCGAATGTTTTCAGAAAGACACCCCTGTGTCCGGCTATGGTGTTATAATTAAGAAAAAAGGAGGATAACTATGGAACATCAGAAACACGAAAGAATGCTGGAAATATTTTTCAGAGCATTGAAAGGCGAACACATCTCGCCCAAACAGCTTGCGGCAGAGTATCAGGTCTCAGAGAAAAGCATCAGCCGGAATATCGCAGAGATACGTGCATTTCTGGCGGAACATCGGGAGCTGCTGCAAAATGAAGAGTTGCGTTATTCCCATAGA